>Ga0209062_1000271_pt1 | contig 190602 bp, 167 predicted proteins | sample Coa_R2_2_FD_187158 | JGI IMG/M metagenome (GOLD analysis project Ga0209062, IMG submission 187158) | Surface soil microbial communities from Centralia Pennsylvania, which are recovering from an underground coalmine fire - Coalmine... | ecosystem: Environmental > Terrestrial > Soil >... | reverse complement strand
TTCTGATGCCCGAAGCCGCCCGGGAGCGGGTTGCAACGCCGCCCGCGGGCACCGCCCTCCCGCTCCCCGCGCCGACATGCCTTCGGCGCAGGCCCTTTGGCGAGCGGGATTGGCGGCTCATGTAACTTAACCAGTGACCAATGTCAACACCACGGTGACATCACGATTGCGTGTATTCCCGGGCGCGGCGCGGCGTCGTATCTGCGTTTCCCGGGCGCGGCGCAGCGCGGAACGAAGTGGAGCGGTGCGCTGCCGACCCGGGACCGTCACAGGCTCCGCGCACTCAGTACGCGCGCCGCTTGGGAAGGCCCCGGATCAGCGGTGCACCACTTCGTGCTGCACCGCATCCGGGGAACGTCACGTTGTTTGTTTCCCGGGCGCAGCGCAGTATCGATCCGCGTATCTCGGGCGCGGCGCAGCGCGCAGCGGTGCGCTGCCGACCCGGGACCGTCACAGGCTCCGCGCTCTTGGCACACGCGCCGCTTGCGCAGGCCCCGGATCAGCGGTGCACCACTTCGTGCTGCACCGCATCCGGGGAACGTCACGTTGTTTGTTTCCCGGGCGCAGCGCGGCATCGATCCGCGTTTCCCGGGCGCGGCGCAGCGTCGATCCGCGTATCCCGGGCGCAGCGCAGCGCGGAACGAAGTGGAGCGGTGCGCTGCCGACCCGGGACCGTCACAGGCTCCGCGCTCTTGGCACGCGCCACGCTTGGGAAGGCCCCGGATCAGCGGTGCACCGTTTCGCTTCGCGCCACGCTGCACCGCATCCGGGGAACGGGATCGAGTTAGAGCCAATCCCGGCGCTGCAACTGGATCGGATCGCTTTGCCGGCGAGGAGGCACATGATCGAGCGGGGTGAACGCACAAGCCGCGCTCATCCGCGGTGATGGCTGATCGCCCACACATAGGCGGCCACCGCGGCAACGTCGGTATCCGACAGCGGCGCGCCGCCTTTGGGCGGCATAGGCACTTCGTAGTCGCGCGGCCGCGGTACGCCATTGGCGATGATGTCCTCGAGCGATTTCAGGCTGCCGTCGCTGATGAACCAGCGGCCGCTTACCAGCGAGGGTGCCTGCGGGCCGCCCTGTGCGTTGGAGCCGTGGCAGCCGGTGCAGGTGCCGCCGGCGGCCTCGCCATGGAAGATGCGGTCGCCGAGCGCGACCTGCTCCCTGGTGGCGCCGGGCGGCACCGGCAGCGACTCGGGGCTTGGCCGGCCGGCTTCGGCATGAAGGCCTTCCGGCGGGCCGGGCTCGCCCTCGCTGCTCGCGACGGCCGCGGCGGCAGCGGCAAGCGGCACATCCGCTGCGCCGTGATAGGTCACGCGCCAGATGCGGCCATGCTTGTCATCGGAAATATAAAGCGCGCCGTCCGGTGCCTGCGCGAGCCCGGTCGGCCGGAACGCCGCCTGGCCCGGCTCCTTGATCCTGCCGGCGAAACCGTCGGCGAAAACGACGAAGTAACCGGCGGCCTTGCCGTCCTTGAGCGGCTGGAACACGACATTGTAGCCGCCCTGCGGCTCGGGCGCGCGATTCCACGAGCCGTGAAAGGCGATGAAGGCGCCGTCGTGATAGGCGTTCGGGAACGCGCTGCCGGTATAGATCAACAGATCGTTCGGCGCCCAATGACCGGGAAAGGACGCCACCGGCGGCGTCTTCTGGGCGCAGACGCCGATCTTGTGGCCGCCATCGCCGCCATATTCCGGTGCCAGAACGAGCCTGCCCTGATCGCGGTCGTAATAACATTCCGGCCAGCCGTAATCGGCGTCCTTCTGCAACAGCACGAGCTCCTCGGCCGGCAGCTCGGCACTTTGCCTGGACGTATAGAGTTTGGGAAAATTCTGCGACAGCTGATCGCGGCCGTGCTGGGTGGCGAAAATGCGGCCTGCGGAATCGATGCCAAATCCCTCGCCATTGCGCAGCCCGGTCGCGTAGCGCTCGGCCGCCGAGAAATGCTGGCCGGTCTTGTTGGCGTCGTAGAGCCAGATACCGGCGCGCGTCTCAAGCTCGGTGCAGGGATCGTGCCCCGGCGAATTCGGCGCGCGATTCTCGATCTGGCAGGAATTGGTCGCCGAGCCGAGATCGACATAGATGTGACCCTGGCTGTCGATGATGAATGGATGCATCGGGTGGTCGCCGGTCAGCGGCAGGCCGGAGACAATCGCCAGCGCCGATGCGTTGGGCACGATGGAGCCGGACGACAAAGGATAGCGGATGATCTTGTCGTTCTGCTCGGCATAGAGCGCACCGTTGTAGATGCCGATGCCGGTGCCGCCCGCTGAGCCTTGCGGCACGCCCGGCCCGAAGCGCTCAATCACATCGGCGTGGCCGGTGCCCTGGGAATCTTTGAGCGCGATCAAAAAGCCGCCGGCGGGCGGCGTATCGAAATGGTAATAGCGGCCGCTCCAGGTATTGACGTAGAGCACGCCGTTTGGCGCCACCACCATGTGGCGGACGTGACCGAGATTATCGGCAAAGACGCTTGCGCAAAAACCGGGCGGCAGCGTCAGCCCGCCATTATCGCCGGGACAGCTGCCGCTCTGTGCGGCTCGGCTTTCCGGCACGGCCTGCGGTTGGGCGAGAACCGATGCGCCGGCGAGCACGAGCGCGGCGAACGAGATGCCTGAGAGCAACGCGCCGCGGCGGCGCTGGCCTCTCCAAGAGGCGACGCGGTGGAGCATGGCAATCCTCCAAATTCCAAGGGAGCAGAATTTTGGCAAATCGCCTTTTCAATGCCGCGGGCGCGAAAACGGACACGTTATCGCGGAAAGTTGATCGGCCTGCGCGCAATGGCATGGTGCGAAATTTTATGGCGTGATTGTTCTGCGCGTTCGCAGCGGGTGAAGATTTCAGCGCGCCGCACGGCTGCCCAGCGCAGAGCTAAGGGCTGAGCGTCACACATCAACCTTCAGCGCGGCGATGAACGCCTCTTGCGGGATATCGACCTTGCCGAACTGGCGCATGCGCTTCTTGCCTTCCTTCTGCTTCTCCAGAAGCTTGCGCTTGCGGGTGACGTCGCCGCCATAGCACTTCGCGGTGACATCCTTGCGGAAGGCGCGCACGGTTTCACGCGCAATGATCTTGCCGCCGATCGCGGCCTGGATCGGCACCTGGAACATGTGCGGCGGGATCAATTCCTTGAGCTTCTCCGCCATGGCGCGGCCGCGGCTTTCGGCGCGCGTCCTATGCACCAGCATCGCCAGCGCATCGACTGGCTCGCCATTGACCAGCATCTGCAATTTCACCAGATCGGCCGGACGATAATCGGTGAGGTGATAATCGAACGAGGCATAGCCGCGCGAGACCGATTTGAGCCGGTCGTAAAAGTCGAACACCACTTCGTTGAGCGGCAAATTGTATTTCACCAGCGCGCGGCTGCCGACATAAGTGAGCTCCTTCTGCTCGCCGCGGCGGTCCTGACAGAGTTTCAGCACGGCGCCGAGATATTCATCGGGTGTGAGAATTGTCGCCTCGATCCAGGGCTCCTGCGTTTCCTCGATATGGTTGGGATCCGGCATGTCGACCGGATTATGGATTTCGAGATTTTGCCCGTTGCGCAGCGTGATCTTGTAGATCACCGACGGCGCGGTGGCGATCAGGTTGAGACTGAACTCGCGTTCGAGCCGCTCCTGGATGATTTCCAGATGCAGGAGGCCGAGGAAGCCGCAGCGGAAGCCGAAGCCGAGCGCGGCCGACGTTTCCATCTCATAGGTGAAACTCGCGTCGTTAAGGCGGAGTTTGCCCATGGCGGCGCGCAGATTTTCGAAGTCCGCGGCATCGACCGGAAACAGGCCGCAAAACACGACCGGAATCGCCGGGCGAAAGCCGGGCAGCGGGGCGGCGACCGGCTGTTTGTCGTCGGTGATGGTGTCGCCGATCCGTGTGTCGGCGACTTCCTTGATCGAGGCGGTGAGAAAGCCGATCTCACCCGGGCCGAGTTCGTCAAGCTCGACGCGCTTGGGCGTGAAAATGCCGACGCGGTCGATCTCGTAGGCGGCGCCGCTGCCCATCATGCGGATGCGCTGACCCTTTTTCAGCACGCCGGCGACCACGCGGAACAAGACGACCACGCCGAGATAGGCGTCGTACCAGGAATCGACGAGCAGCGCTTTCAGCGCCGCCGCGGCATCGCCCTTCGGCGGCGGCAGGCGATGCACGATCGCTTCCAGCACGTCGGGCACATTGAGCCCGGTCTTGGCCGAAATCAGGATCGCATCGGACGCGTCGAGCCCGATCACATCCTCGATCTGTCGCTTGACCTTCTCGGGCTCAGCCGCCGGCAGATCGACCTTGTTGAGCACCGGCACGATCTCGTGGTTGTTGTCGATCGCCTGATAGACATTGGCGAGCGTCTGCGCCTCGACGCCCTGGCTCGCGTCGACCACAAGCAGCGAGCCTTCGCAGGCGGCAAGCGATCGGTTCACCTCATAGGCGAAGTCGACATGGCCGGGCGTATCGATGAGGTTGAGAACGTAATCTTTGCCGTCGCGAGCGCGGTAATTCAGCCGCACCGTCTGCGCCTTGATGGTGATGCCGCGCTCGCGCTCGATCTCCATGGAATCGAGCACCTGATCCACCATTTCGCGCGCTTCCAGCCCGCCGGTGAGCTGAATCAGCCGGTCGGCAAGCGTCGATTTGCCATGATCGATATGGGCAATGATCGCGAAATTGCGGATGTTTTCGATCGGGATTGCCGGCATGGCGGGCAGATAACACCGGTACCCCGGGGCGGCAAGTGAGAGCCGCTGCCTCTCCCCGCTTGCCTTGTCGTCATGCCCGGCCCTTGTGCCGGGCAGCCACGTCTTGAGCGTTCGGAAGCCAAGGACGGGGATGACCGGCACATGGCGGGCGGCACATGGGCGGGCGGCCCATGGGGGGCGGCACATGGGCGGGCGGCCCATGGGCGGGCGGCACATGGGCGGGCGAAGCGACGCCATTCTTCCGAACGGCTGTGCCCCCGCCCTGACGTCTTTGGCTTTACGCCCGCTGCCTCTGTATCAGTACCGATAATGATCCGGCTTGTACGGGCCGGCCACCGGCACGCCGATATACGTCGACTGCTTGTCGGAGAGCTTGGTGAGTTTGACGCCGATCTTCTCGAGATGCAGTCGCGCGACCTTCTCGTCGAGCTTTTTCGGCAGCGTGTAAACCTTGTTCTGATACTTACCCGGATTGGTCCACAGCTCGATCTGCGCCAGCGTCTGATTGGTAAAGGACGACGACATCACAAAGCTCGGATGGCCCATGGCGTTGCCGAGATTGACCAGGCGCCCTTCGGACAGAAGGATGATGCGCTTGCCATCGGGGAATTCGATCTCGTCGACTTGCGGCTTGACGTTGTGCCATTTCAGATTCTTCAGCGCCGCGACCTGAATCTCCGAGTCGAAGTGGCCGATATTGCAGACAATGGCACGATCCTTCATCTTGCGCATGTGCTCGATGGTGATGACGTCGACATTGCCCGTGGCGGTAACGAAAATATCGGCGCGCGGTGCGGCATCTTCCATCGTGGTGACTTCGTAGCCTTCCATCGCTGCCTGCAGCGCGCAGATCGGATCGATCTCCGAAACCATGACGCGGCAACCGGCCTGGCGCAGCGACGCCGCCGAACCTTTGCCGACATCGCCGAAGCCGGCGACCATCGCGACTTTGCCGGCCATCATCACGTCGGTGCCGCGGCGGATACCGTCGACCAGCGACTCGCGGCAGCCATAGAGGTTGTCGAATTTCGACTTGGTGACGCTGTCATTGACATTGATGGCGGGGAACAGCAGCCGGCCCTCTTTCTCCATCTGATAGAGCCGATGCACGCCGGTCGTGGTCTCCTCGGTGACGCCTTTGATGCCCCTGGCCATTTTCGAGTACCAGCCGGGCTGTGCCTGCAGACGCTTCTTGATGGCGGCGAACAGCACCTCCTCTTCCTCGTTGCCGGGCTTGGCGATCACGCCCGGATTGGTCTCGGCCTGCATGCCCAGATGCATGAGCAGCGTCGCGTCGCCGCCGTCGTCGAGGATCATGTTCGGACCCGAACCGTCCGGCCACTCGAAAATGCGGTGAGTGTACTCCCAATAGTCGGCGAGGCTCTCGCCCTTGACGGCAAAGACCGGCGTGCCGGCGGCGGCGATGGCGGCCGCGGCATGGTCCTGGGTCGAATAAATGTTGCAGGACGCCCAGCGCACGTCCGCGCCGAGCGCTTTGAGCGTCTCGATCAGCACCGCGGTCTGGATGGTCATATGCAGGGAGCCGGCGATCTTGGCGCCGCGCAACGGCTGCTGCGGCCCATATTCCTCGCGTGTGGCCATCAGGCCCGGCATCTCGACCTCGGCAATGGCCATCTCCTTGCGGCCCCAATCGGCGAGGCCGATATCCTTGACGACGTAATCGGTCCGGGCGGCATGGCTTTTGGGCTTGGTCGCGGTGCTCATGAGCGTCCTTCTGGCGTTCAGGGGCCTATCTCGGCGGCCGTAGGCGTAAGGATGCCTATAGCAGCAGGCTGTCGGCCCGGCAATAAAGATATAAAGATACCTTTATATGGCTTTGCCGAGCCATTGCGGCGACAGCGTTTCCGATTTGATGAAAACGGAAAACGCTTCCACGGTTTTTGTTTTGTCGCATTTTCTGACGGAAAACCGGTACCGATTTTTGCGGAGAGTGCTTCGACAGGGCATTTTGGCGACATGGATGCGCCGCAAACCTCGATCAAATCGCTCAAAGCCCTGGCCGCGGCCGAGGCGGCATGCCGACGCTGCCCGCTCTATCGCGATGCGACGCAGGCGGTGCCCGGCGAGGGGCCGGGCCGGGCGGCCTTCATGCTGGTCGGCGAGCAGCCAGGCGACAGGGAAGACCTTGCCGGCAAGCCCTTTGTCGGCCCGGCGGGACGCATCCTCGATCAGGCGCTCAAGGATGCCGGCATTGATCGCAAGGAGACCTATGTCACCAATGCGGTCAAACATTTCAAACATGAGATGCGGGGCAAGCGGCGGCTGCACAAGCGGCCGAACAACTACGAGGTCGGGCGCTGCAAGATCTGGCTCGATCACGAGCGCGCGCTGGTCAAGCCGGCCACGATCATTGCGCTCGGTGTCACCGCAGCGCGCGGCGTGACCGGCAAGACATTGACGATCGCGAAGCTGCGCAAGACGCCGTTCGATCTTGCCGACGGCACAAAGCTTGTCGTCACCGTGCATCCGTCTTCGCTGCTGCGCATCGAAGATGAAGGTGACAGGCACGCCGCCTATGCGGCTTTCGTCGCCGATCTGAAAGCGGCGCGCGAGGCGGCGGAAGATTCGTCCTTGCATGGAGCCGACGCCTCCGCGCGAAAGCGCGCGGCCCGATGACAGGCTCTGCCAGAACGTGATCCAGGCTCGGCCAGCAAGTGGATCGTTTCGCTGACGCTTGCAATGACAGAGTAGATCACTCTGGCTTTGTGGCGGGAGCCGCTGCCGTAGGCCGCGGCGCTGCGCGCACCACGCCGGCTTGCGTCAGCGCCGCGGCAATCTGCTGCATGCGGTTGATGAGCTCGACCGCGGCCGCAGGCGGCAGCACCAGGCGGCAGGCCGGATAACGGCGGCCGGTAATCTGCGCATCGGGCTTCACCTCGTCGAAACGGGTGACGCCGAACTCGATGCGCAGCGTCTGGCCGTCAAAGATCAGGCCGGTGATAGAATCGGCAAAAGTTTCCGCCATATCGGGATGATCGAGATAGCGGATCATCGGCGGCTGACGCTCGGCCGCGGCTCCCATCGCCGCGGCGCCGGGCGATGCATTGCCTTTTGCACTGGTCGTATCGGCGCTCATGGACCTGTTCTCCTTCGGCGAAAGCTTGCGATGTGAAGGGCGGGACGAAATCGTGGCGACGCGGTTGGACGAATTCCGGCGCTGCGATCGTCTTTTGGGCCATTGCTGGCGCGGCGACTTCCTGCATTTTGGCATTTCGCGCCAGTCTGTCCTGCCGGCTCGTACCGTCGATTGCGATCAATCCGCTTCGCCGAAGCGCGATTCGATGAGCGCCGCCAAAGCATCGACCACTTCGGCCGCCTCCGGCCCGGTCGCTTCGACGGCGATCGAAGTGCCCGGCGCGGCGGCGAGCATCATCAGTCCCATGATCGAGGTGCCGCCGACCGTCTCGTTGCCGGACTCGCCGCCGCAACGTCGTACGCGTACGTCGGCGTCGAATTTTTCCACCGTCTGCACAAATTTGGCTGAGGCACGGGCGTGCAGACCCTTTTTGTTGCAGATGAGAAAGATCCGCGCCACGGCGCCCTCGGTTGCCGGCTTGTCGCGCGCCATGCAGACGCTATGGGCTCCTTCGTTCATTTGCCGGTGAGAACCCGGCTGGCGATGGTGACATATTTGCGTCCGGCCTCCTGTGCGGCCGCCACCGCCTCGGCAAGCGGGCACTCGTCACGAACTTTGGCGAGCTTGACCAGCATCGGCAGATTGATTCCGGCAAGCACCTCGACCTTGGGCCGGCTCATCACCGAGATGGCGAGGTTCGAGGGGGTCCCGCCAAACATATCGGTCAGAATGGCAACGCCGTCGCCGCTATCGACCCGGCGGACCGCCTCGATGATGTCCTTGCGCCGCTCCTCGACGTCGTCGTCCGGCCCGATGGTGACGGATTCGATCTGGCCCTGCGGTCCGACCACGTGCTCCAAGGCTGCACGGAACTCAACTGCCAGCCGCCCGTGGGTAACAAGCACAAGACCGATCATGGAACTCCCCGCGGGCGCGACCCGGTTGCGCCGCACGAAAGGCTGTTCATCATGACTATCCGAAGTCTCTGCGCAAGGGGCATTTTGGGCAAAATCTGAAGCCTGTTGCATCGCGGTAAAGACGGTTGCTGGGCGCTGCGGTCGCCCTCTGGGCCTGCGGCGGGCGGGCGGCAATGCGCCGATCAGAAAGTCCGAAACCTTCAGAAACTCTCAGTTTGACAAGCTCGTCCACCGACGAGTGTTGGACCATTATGGTTAACCAATCTCCAATTTTTCGCGGGCCGGCACGTTCGAAGGTCACGCGGCGTCGCTGTCAATAGCCGCGCCGGGTGAGGTGAGAAGCGCAACAAGGCCCGGCAAGGCCGCAACGCCCGGCGGGACGGCCAATCGCGGCAATGTGACCCCTTCAAGCTCGATTTTTGGGCGGTCGGGCAGGCGCTCGGCGTCCGCCGCGGCCAGATCGACCACCAGACCGACGACGGCACAGGGCTCATATTCGACCCTGAAAATGCCGGCGCCGCGAACTTCCAGCAATCCGGCGAGACCCGGCGCGGGGCGCACCAAGAGACGGCGATTGCAGCTTTCCAGATAAACGCGGTCGTCGCCGACCAGCCGGACAAAGCGCAACCGGCCGGCCTGCCCGGCCTCGATCAGCTCAAGAGCCAGCCGGGATTTGCCAGTTCCCGACGGACCGCGGATCAGCACCGCGCGCGCGCCGACCAGGACGGCGGAGGCATGACTTGTGGATGCGGCCGTCACAGCGCCGGCAGGCGCACGATGAAGCGGGCGCCGAGCACCGTCGGACTGCCGTCCGGCCCCGGCGGACCGGCCCGGTTCTCGACCCAGATCGCGCCGCCATGCGCTTCGACGATCTGCTTGGAGATCGACAGGCCCAGCCCTGAATTCTGGCCGAAGCCTTGATGCGGGCGATCGGTGTAAAAGCGCTCGAAGATTTTTTCGAGCGCATCCGGCCGCACGCCGGGGCCATCATCGTCGACAAAGACTTCGACCTGATGGCGCAGGCGGCGGCAGGTCACGCGCACCGTTCCGCCGGGCGGCGAGAACGAGCGCGCGTTTTCGATCAGATTGTCGACGATCTGGCCGAGCCGGGAATCGTGACCGGGCACCTCAAAGGCACGGGCGCCGCCGCCCTCGAAACGCAGCATCACTCTGACGCCGTCGTCACGCTTGACCTCATTGGCGACCGAGACGAGCGTCGTGAGCAATTTGGCAAAATCGACCGGCACCGCTTCCTGGCGCTGCAGTTCGGCATCGAGCCGGCTCGCATCTGAAATATCGGAAATCAGGCGATCGAGCCGTTTGACGTCGTGCTGGATGATGCCAAGCAGCCGGCCGCGGCTTTCCTCGGTCTTCGCCAAGGGCAGCGTCTCCACCGCCGAGCGCAGCGAGGTGAGCGGATTTTTCAATTCGTGCGCGACATCGGCGGCAAAGCTTTCGATCGCTTCGATGCGGCTATAGAGGGCATTGGTCATGTCGCGGAACGTGCCGGAGAGGTGGCCGATCTCGTCGCGGCGCTTGGTGAAGTCCGGCATTTCGACGCGCGAGCGAATGCGCCGGCGTACGCTTTCGGCGGCATCGGCCAGCCGACGCACCGGCTCGGCGATGGTGCCGGCGAGCAGGATCGAGAGCACGATCATCACGCCGGCGGCGACCAAAAATACTTTGATGATGGCGAGCCGCTCGGCTTCGACCATGTCGTCGATGTCGGCGCCTTGCGTCGACAGCATCAGCGCGCCGCGCACGGCGCGGAAGCGCTGCACCGGCACCGCCACGGAAACGATGACCTCGCCGCGGTCATTGATGCGCACCATGCTGGCGTCTTGGCCATTGAGCGCCTGCGCGACTTCGGGATAGCCCCTGCCGTCATCGGGGCCGAGCTCGTGATAAAGCGGCAGATCGCCGCGGCCGAGCCAGAGCTTTATGCCGTTGAAAGCGCGCTTGAAGAAGCCCGGCTTCTCTTCGGTCGGCGGCGGCAGATCGAAGCGCAACACGTCGCCGCGCCCGAACAGATTGCGGCTGTCGACCAGCAGCACGCCGTCGCGATCATAGATGCGTGCGCGAGTCTTGGTGGGCGATACCAGCCGCCGCAGAATCGGCGCGACGCGCTCCGGATTGATCGGAAAATCGATGCCATAGAGCGCGTCCTCGTTCGGCCCGTAGCTTTCGCCGGGATGCAGATTGAGGAGCTTGTCAGGATCGAGCGTGATCGACTGGTCGGTTTCGACCGTGGCCGACGAGGCGATGGCGCCGGCAATGATCTCGCCCTGCACCTGCAGGCTCTGGATGCGGGCATCGATCAGGCCGGCGCGGAATTGCGAAAGAAAGATGATGCCGATCGAAAGAACGACCAACCCAGTGACGTTGAGGACCACGATGCGGCGGGTGAGACTCGACGAGCTCTGCGCGACCAGAAACTGTCCGGCGCGCCGCAGCCAGTCACCGATTTTCGCAAAGCCACGCGTAGCCGGCCGCGCCGCGGCTTGACCGAGCGCCGGCCCGTCGAGGCGGCTCTCGCTGCCCGTCTCGGCAGGCTCAGCGACAGCAGCGGGTATCCCTTTGGGGATCCGCGCCGCGGGCTCCATGCGATCTAGAGTTCGGTCGAGCACGTCGTCTGCCGGGGTTGGGTTCTGCCCGTGCCGCCCTGTGCCGGCATGGGCTGCCATTAATACCGCACGTCAGCCGCCCAGTCAGGAGCCGTGGTTAGGGGTGGTGATCGCCGCCGTCCAGGCCCCTTTGACGCGAAAGTCTGAATGATCTCTAAGCCAGTCCCGCTTTGCCGATCAAGCCCCGCGTCTATTCCTTAAATCGATAGCCGACGCCATAGAGCGTCTCGATCATATCGAATTCGTTGTCGCTTGCCTTGAACTTCTTGCGCAGCCGCTTGATGTGGCTGTCGATGGTCCGGTCATCGACATAGACCTGATCGTCATAGGCGGCATCCATCAGCGCATTGCGGCTCTTGACCACGCCGGGCCGGCTCGCCAGCGCTTGCAGGATCAAAAACTCGGTCACGGTGAGCGTCACCGGCTCGTTCTTCCAGGTGCAGGTATGGCGCTCCGGATCCATGCGCAGCTGACCGCGCTCCAGCACCTTGCTGTCGGTCTCTTTCACCACCGTGCCGTCCTTCGGCGAGGAGCGGCGCAGCACCGCCTTGACGCGCTCGACCAGCAGCCGCTGCGAGAATGGTTTGCGGATGAAATCGTCGGCGCCCATCTTGAGGCCGAACAATTCATCGATCTCTTCGTCTTTGGAGGTGAGAAAGATCACCGGCAGATCGGATTTTTGACGGAGCCGCCGCAGCGTCTCCATGCCGTCCATGCGCGGCATTTTGATGTCGAGAATGGCAAGATCGGGCGGCGCGGACTTGAAGCCGTCGAGTGCGGAAGCGCCATCGGTGTAGGTTGTGATCCGATAGCCTTCGGCCTCGAGTGCGATCGACACCGAGGTGAGGATGTTGCGGTCGTCGTCGACGAGAGCGATTGTCGGCATGAGCGGCCTTCTATCATGACTTCTAGCATGAGTCGGCCGCAAGCATCACCAGCCCCGGCCCCGTAAGCCTTTGAATCCCCATGTGGGGGCAGAAGTGTGACCAGACAAGGCAAAATCAGGGCAATTCGTGAGACCTTGCTTAATATTGGACCTAACCTTGCACGGCTTGGAACCCGGTGGAATGAGGCCCAAGGTGCGGAAAGCTGCACCGAAACTTGGGTAATCCGCAATGACCGATAGCGACAGAACGACCGCCCCGCTGCCGGGCATGATGCCGGATCGACTGCCGGGCAACGCGGCCGGCACGGCCAATTTCGACCCGATCGCGACCGCAAAGACGCTGCTGCGGACGACACGCTGCGGCACGCTTGCGACGATCGACCGCAATACCGGTCACCCCTTCGCCTCGCTGGTCAATGTCGCGACCGATTTGGACGGCTCACCGCTGATCATGATCTCGCGGCTCGCCACGCATACCGCCAATCTTGAAGTGGATGGCCGCGCCTCGCTCCTGCTCGCATCCGCCGGCAAAGGCGATCCACTCGCACATCCAAGGCTCACTGTGCTCGGTTCTTTTGAACGAGTGCCGCGCGACCATGCCGACCAGCCGCGCATACGTCGCCGCTTCCTCTCCCGCCATCCGAAATCCGAGCTCTACGCCGGCTTTGCCGATTTTTCGTTCTGGCGGCTCAAGACGGTCTCGGCACATCTCAACGGCGGCTTCGCCCGCGCGGCCGATCTGAAAGCCGCCGACACTTTGACAGACGTCTCAGAGGCTGACGATCTGATTGCGGCCGAAGAAAGCGCCGTTGCGCATATGAATGCGGATCACGGCGAGGCGGTGCAATTCTATGCCGTGCTGGCGGGCGCCGACCCAATGCAAGCCGCGCCATCGGGCGATGCTTTGCGCAGTTCTTGGCGGATCACCGGCCTCGATCCGGAAGGACTCGATCTCGCACGCGCCGACACGACGTTGCGCCTCACTTTCCCTCAGCGGATTACGACGGCCCAGCAATTGCGCGCGGTGCTGGTGGATTTGGCCGCACGAGCCGGGGCGCGGGCGAGCGGGTAAGCGCAAGCTAAAATAAACCGGGGCATTCGATAAAGAAGGCGGCGCACCGCGCGCCAGCAAACACAATTCAGCGTCGCGTCAAGAGAATCCAGTCTTCGCTCGCTGCACTGCAGCGTAAACGATGCCGGAACATGACGGCCATGAGTCGGTTAGGCTTGTGGCCAGTTCTGTCTTGGCAGATGCTGGCGCGACCGGATATAGGGTCGCACGCTCGCCAGGCAGCGGGCGTCCAGCCTCGGAGGGTCGTGTGCAAGAGACGGGTGTTCGGAACGGCGCCCATGGCGCCGATAAATTCGGACTGAAGGACCTCAAGGCGGTCCATTGGAATCTCACCGAAGCCCCGCTCTACGAGCACGCTATTCGCAACGGTGAGGCAACCGTTGTCGCCGGGGGCGCGCTATGCGCCGAGACCGGTCACCATACCGGCCGCAGTCCCAAGGACAAACACACCGTCGTCGACGCGCTGACTGAGAATACGGTGTGGTGGGACGGCAATCGCAAACAAAGCAAAGAGCATTTCGACAATCTATATGCCGATCTCCTTGCCCACGCCAAAGGCAAGGCGCTGTTCGCGCAGGACCTCTATGGCGGCGCCGATCCGAAATACCGCATCAAGGTGCGCGTCTATACCGAGCTTGCCTGGCATTCGCTGTTCATCCGCCAACTCCTGATCCGGCCACACCGCTCCGAGCTCGCCGGCTATGTCCCGGACATGACCGTTATCGACATGCCGTCGTTCCGGCCCGATGCCAAACGTCACGGCGGCCGCGAAGGCTCCGACACCATGGTGGCGATCGATTTCACCCGCAAGATCGTGCTGATCTGCGGCACATCCTATGCGGGCGAGATGAAGAAGTCCGTCTTCACGACGCTCAATTTCTATCTGCCGGCGCAAGGCGTGATGCCGATGCATTGCTCGGCCAATGTCGGCAAGAACGGCGACAGTGCGCTGTTCTTTGGTCTTTCCGGCACCGGCAAAACGACGCTGTCGGCCGATCCGAACCGCACGCTCATCGGTGACGACGAGCACGGCTGGAGCGAGAACGGCATTTTCAATTTCGAAGGCGGCTGCTACGCCAAATGCATCAAGCTGTCCGCCGAGGCCGAGCCGCAGATCTGGGCCGCCACCAATCGCTTCGGCACGGTTCTGGAAAACGTGGTGTTTGATCCGGTAACCCGCATCCCCGATTACGACAGCGACAAGAAGACGGAGAACACGCGCTCGGCTTATCCGCTCGACTTCATTCCGAGCGCCTCGCGTAACGGCACGGCCGGGCATCCAAAGAACATCATCTTCCTCACCGCCGACGCGTTCGGCGTGATGCCGCCGATCGCCAAGCTCACGCCGGCGCAGGCCATGTATCACTTTCTTTCCGGCTATACCGCCAAAGTCGCCGGCACCGAAAAGGGCCTGGTCGGCGTGCAGCCGGAATTCTCAACCTGCTTCGGCGCGCCGTTCCTGCCGCGGCCGCCGGCGGAATACGGCCGCCTGCTGCGTGACTATATCGCCAAGCACAACGTCGATTGCTGGCTGGTCAATTCAGGCTGGACCGGCGGCATCTATGGCGTCGGCCGCCGCATGCCGATCAAGGTGACGCGCGCCCTGGTGACCGGCGCGCTCGATGGCAGCTTGCGCAACGCCAGTTTCCGCACCGATCCGTATTTCGGTTTCGCGGTACCGACCTCGGTACCCGGCATCGAGCCGCATATCCTTTATCCGCAGAAAACCTGGAAGGACAAAGCGGCGTTCAACGAGACCGCGTGCAAGCTGGTCGGCATGTTCCAGAAGAATTTTGCCAAATACGAGCATACAGTGGACGCCGAGGTCCGCGCCGCCGCGCCGGAGATCCGTCTCGCCGCCGAATAAGCTTCACCGGAAACGGCTGCCGCAGGCTACGCGCAATGTCGTCTCACTGTGGTGGCCGCAGCGGACCCGGTGCGGCCATTTCCGTCGCCGAAATTCGCCATTTGGAAGGCCGGCCGGCGCCGGGGCGACGACAGTCACGCGGCGGGCTGCATCTGCATCTCGCGGCCGGCGCGACGCGCCCAATTCTCCCAGGCGCGGTTGAGCGTGTAATCGTTGACCCGCGCGACGATCCGATCGACCTCGCCGGCACTGAGAAACTTGATGTTGCCCGTCGCCGTCGTCATGGTCATGGCCTGCATCTGCAGCTTGGCTCCGACTTCGAGATAAACGGCAATGAAGACGGCATGGCGCACCGAGCGGCCGACCACCGTTGCACCGTGCCCGCGCATCAGCGTCGTGGGATTTCTGCCCAGATGTCGCGCGAGATCGCGGCCCATATCCATATTGCTGACGAGCAGCGTGGTGTCGCCGAACTGGTCCCGGGAATCCCAGATCGGCACTTCGTGACCGCAGGACGCGCACATGTGCAGAAGCGGCTTGAGCTTGGTCCCGGTGACGCCAAACGGGATGACGCTTGGCGAGTGGTTGTGCACAACCGCATGCACGTCTGGGCGCGCCTCATAGATCGCACCATGGATGAAGCGCTCCAGGTACGGGGCGCGGCCGCGCTCATCGATGGCAGTGCCATCGAGCTTGTATTCGACGATATCGTCGCGCTCAATGCGCTCCGGTGCGCGGGCGCGGGACAACAGATAATGATCGGGTTTCTCGGAATGGCGCGCGCTGACGTGACCGAACGAATCGACGATTCCCTCATTGGCCAGGATGCGGTTTGCGGTCACTATCTCTTCCAGAACGAAATCGAGCTTGCTCATTGCGGCTTTCTCCCTTGGCGAGCGATCTAAAGCACGATGACGGAGACGTGGAAACCGCTTTTGGCTGAGATCATGCACGGAATGCATGGTCCGGGCAGCGTGACAGAACGGCGTTCTGCCGCAGGGCTTTTCCGGCCGAGTTTGCTATGCCAAAAGCTGAGCCGTTTGGTCTTGCCGGGGAGAACCTTGTTATGTTGCGACGCGTTCACTTCCTCAGCGGTGTGGCCCTGGCATTGGCCGTAGCGGCGGCAGGGGTGGAGGCTCGGGCGCAGGCCCACTATCCCGACCATCCGATCCGGGTCATCGTCTCGGTACCGGCCGGCGGCGGCGTCGATACCGTCACGCGCCTGGTCACCGACAAGATGCGCGGTCTGCTGGGCCAGCCGCTGGTCGTCGAAAACAAAGCCGGGGTCGGCGGCAGCATCGCCGCCGAGACGGTCTTCAATGCCGAGCCCGACGGCTACACGATTCTTGCCTCGCAGCCCTCTCCGATCACGACCAATCCGCTGATCTACAAGGAGCTCAATTACGATCCGACCAAGCTCGTGCCGATCGCGATCATGTCGCATGTGCCCAACGTGCTGCTGGTCCGGGCGAACTTTCCGGCAAAGACCGTGCAGGAACTGATCGCCTATGCCAAAGCCAATCCCGGCAAGATCAACTATGCCTCGCAAGGCATCGGCACGACCTCGCATACGACGGCCGAACTGTTCCAGGTCCTGACGCATACCAAGCTCACGCATGTGCCCTACAAGGGCACGGCGCCGGCCATCAACGACCTGCTCGCCGGCAATGTGGACATGATGTTCAACGAGCTGGCAACGTCCCTGCAGCTGCACCGGGCGGGAACCGCGCGCATCCTTGCGGTGACCATCAAACAGCGCGTTCCCGCCATCCCGGACATTCCGACCATTGAGGAGGCAGGCGTACCGCACTTTGATTCCGACACCTGGCACGCGCTCTCGGCGCCGCCGAAAACGCCGGATGCCATCGTCGCCAAGCTCAACGCGGCGGCCAACGCGGCCATGAAAGATCCTGCGCTGCTCGAACGCTACAAGCAGCTCAGCATCAGCCCGGGCGGCGGCTCGCCGACTGAAGTGGCGGCATTCGTCAAGCAGGAGACCCAGCGCTGGGGCGACGTCATCAAAGCGGCGGGAATCCAGCCGCAATAATGATCGAGTGAGCGCGCTCCATGCCGGCCAGCATCGCTGATGTGTTCGACGACCGCGATGCCGGGCTTGCCCGCAAGATCGTCGGCATGTTTGGCGTATTGATCGGAGCCAATGTGGCGGCCTGGCTGTGGGCCCTGCTCGCATTCCGCGACTATCCGGTGCTGCTCGGCACCGCGTTTTTGGCCTACACTTTCGGCCTCCGTCACGCCGTCGACGCCGATCACATCGCAGCGATCGACAACGTCACCCGCAAGCTGATGCAGGACGGCAAAAGGCCCCTCGCGGTCGGCCTGTTCTTCTCGCTTGGGCACTCCACCGTCGTGGTGCTTGCGTCGGCGGCGATCGCCTTTGCCACGGTCGCGCTCGAAAGGCATTTTGTCGCATTCAAGCTGGTCGGCGGCGTGATCGGCACGCTGGCCTCGGTGATTTTTCTTTTTCTCGTCGCTGCGGCCAATTTCATTATTCTCTGCTCGGTCTATCGCAGCTTCCAGCGCGTACGCCGCGGCGCCGCTTACGTGGAAGAGGACGTCGATCGCCTGTTGACGCAACGCGGCGTTCTCGGCCGGCTGTTCCGTCCGATGTTTCGCTTCGTGACGCAAAGCTTTCATATGTATCCGCTCGGGATTCTGTTCGGGCTCGGTTTCGACACGGCCACCGAGATCGGGCTGCTCGGCATTTCCGCAGCCGAAGCCTCCAAAGGGCTGCCGATCTGGTCGATCATGGTGTTTTCCGGGCTGTTCACCGCGGCGATGTCGCTCATCGACACGGCGGACGGCATTCTGATGCTCGGCGCTTATGGCTGGGCCTTCACCCAGCCGGTGCGCAAGCTCTATTACAATCTGACCATCACCTTCGTTTCGGTGCTCGTCGCCGTGCTGATCGGCGGCATCGAGGCGCTCGGTCTGCTCGCTGACCACATGAATCTCGAAGGCCCGTTCTGGTCCTTCATCGGCGCGCTCAACGGCCACTTCGGCAGCCTCGGCTATCTGATCATCGCTATTTTCGTCGGCAGCTGGCTGGTTTCGATCGCGGTGTATCGCCTTGCGCGCCTCGATCGCCTGGAAACGGCTGGATAGACTATGGCGCCAGCGTGGCTGTGCCGCGAAATCGCGAGTCTTTGAACCTGGACGCGGCTGCGTTGTTTTCTTACCGTGTTTGCCGTCGTGCAGCCGGCGAGGTCCTCATGAGTCACTCGGATCAGGTCGTCAACGATATTGCCGCCCGCTATTTTCTGGTGCTCGGCGCCGCAGCCGCCGACCTTTGGAGCGAACTGCCGAAGGAATTGCAGCACACTTTGTTTGAACGGGCCGTCGTGCTCGGCCATCAGGGCGAAGAGGACGAGAGCCTGCGCGAGCAGTTGGCGAAATTTCTGCACGACCATCACGCTCGCACGCTGGCGCGCTAGATTGCGCGGCGCACGAATCCAAGGGCGCGCGCGGCGGCAAAGCGCCGCTTGTGACCTCGTCGGCAGTCGTTACATAATTCGGCACGAAGCGTCGGATGTGTGAAGGGTTCGGCGGTTCCTAGGCAGCGATGGCAAAATGGCAGCGTCTTCCAACGAGCCCGAGCGGCCGCGCAGCGAGCCGGAGATCATTTCGCCGGATCAATATCGCGAGCGGCAATGGCCGCCTTACGGCTATAGCCAGACCGGCACACACCGCATCTATGTGACCAGGATCGGCCCGTTCGGCTTCACCCTGCTCATGCTGGCGGTGGGTTTCCTGGCGGCCGTGCTGCTGCTTTTGCTCATCGGAACGGCACTGCTTTGGCTTCCTTTTATCGCGGCGCTGGTGATCGTGGCGGCTATTGCGGGCTTTCTGCGTCGACTGTGAGACTTGAGCTCAATCTGCGCTCGACCCGCGTTCAGTACGCATACACCGCGCGTTAACCATGCTCCCTTATGAAAGGATTAACCATGCGCAACGCGTGTGGCGGATGCCGGCTGCTTGCGTGACGCCGCAATGGGCTGCGCCGGACCTGTCGCGTGCTAAGTGGGACGCCGTCCGCCTGGTGAATGCGAGTATGCAATGTTTGAGGCGCCGCGTCAGATCAGACCCGTCACCGCCGGTGCTGGTGACGTTGCTATCGGCTATGCACCGCTTGCCCAAATCGATTTCGGCCAGATCGGCGCAACGCTGTGGCGCGGCAGATGGACGATTCTGTCCTGCGCGCTGGGCGGACTTGTTCTTGCGCTGCTCGCCGTCGCACTGGCGCCGCGCGCCTACACGGCGGTGACGCAAATCCTGATCGATCCGACCGACCTGCTCGCCGTCGGCAACGGCACCACGCCCTCGACCCCGCCAAGCGACGCCGGCCTGCTGCAGGTCGAGAGCCAGGTCCGCGTGCTCAGCTCGGACGCCGTGCTGCGCCGCGTGGTGGCATCGCAAAATCTCGACCAGGATCGCGAATTTGCCGGGACCAGGTCGCCGCTGCGCGTGCTTGGCGACGATCTTCTCGCGACCATCGGTCTGCGCCGAGACGGGATCGCCGACGACAAGACGCTCGCCGCGCTGACCGAGTTGCGGCGGCATCTCGTGGTCAAGCGCGACGAGCGCACTTACGTCGTCGAGGTCGATGTGACGACGCGCGATCCGGCAAAATCGGCGCGCATCGCCAATGCCATCGCCGAGGCCTATCTTGCCGAGCAGACGCAGACGCGTGCTGACGCGGCGCGGCAAGTCTCACAATCCTTGTCGGCGCGGCTGCAGGCGCTCAAGGAGCGCGTGCGCGAGGCCGAGGAAAGAGTCGAGGCTTACAAGGCGCGCAACAACATGATCGGCGCCAATGGCCAGCTGATAAGCGAGCAGCAGCTAAGCGACATCAATAATCAGCTCGCCGCGGCGCGGGTCCGCACTGCCGATGCCAAAGCGCGGCTCGATCAGATCGAGCTTGTGCAGCGGAGCAAAGACGAGAACGGCGCATTCCCGGAAGCCCTGCAGTCGGCGACCATAACGGCGCTGCGCAGCCAATATGCCGAGGTCATGCGGCGCGAAGCCGAGCAGATGACGACGCTCGGCCCGCTGCATCCGGCGGTGATCGACATTCAGGCTCAGGCGGAGCGGCTGCGGCGCATGATCCAGAACGAGGTCGATCGCGCGGCGGTCGCCGCGCGAACGGAGTATCAGAGCGCCAAGGCCAGCGAGAGAACGATCGCCGACACGCTCGAATCGCTCAAGCACAGCACTATCGACACCAATGCCGCCATGGTCGGTTTGCGCGAGCTCGAGCGCGATGCGCAAGCGAGCCGTGACATCTATCAGGCGTTTCTGGTGCGCGCGCGCGAGACCGGCGAGCAGGAGCGCCTCGACACCAAGAACATCCGCGTCATTTCCAAGGCGGACCTGCCCTTGCGGCGCAGCTCGCCGCCACCGACGCTTCTGGTCGCGTTCGGCGCGATGATGCTGGGTGCCGCGGGCGGCGCCGGCATCGTTCTGCTCCGCCCGCTGTCGCAAGCTCCGGCGCAGCGGGGATCGGGGCAAGCTTGGCGGCAAAGGCTTGGCCGCGCGGCCAGGGACGCTCTGGGGACTTCGCCGGCTGCCGCCAGGAAAATCCCGGTATTGGCGGCCCTGCCCGCAGTCGATGTGTCATTCGCCCTTGATACCGCCGGTGATCCGAAGTCCGAATTTGCCAGGGGCATTCACGACGTCTATGCCGCGCTGCAAGCCGACCCGCGCGATCGCGACGATAATCCGAGCGTCCTTATCGTCTCCCTGCACGATGACGACGACGCGGCCGCGGCGGCGCTGACGCTCGCCGCTGTCGCCGCGGCAAATCAGCGCGTGCTGCTGATCGACGCCGACCTCGAGCGCCGGACGTTGTCGGCTATCGATGCGGCGCAGAGCGACGCCGGTCTGGTCGATGTCGCGATCGGCCGGCGGCATCTTGCCGACGTCATCACGCGCGACCGCGACACTGATATCAATCTGGTGTCCTTTGTGTCGCCGGACAGCCGGCGCGATCGCCGCATTTACGAGACCGATGTCAGGCGCGTGTTCGACGAGGCCAAGCGCTTCGGCATGGTGATCGTCACCGCAATCGGAATGCAGGGCGATCCGAGCACGCGCTTCTTTGGCGCGCTGGTCGATCACATTGTGCTGGTGGCGCGCGTGGACGAAGACGAGCGCGCCGTCGACGGCGCCGTGGCGCGGCTCGGGCTGGACAGGGCAAAGGTCCGCGGCGCCATCCTGACCGGCGCCGGTTCATAGCAAGTGCAGAACGTGGCGCAACATGATGCCGAGACCCTGATCGGTGCCAGCGCGCATACCACGATCGATGTCGATACGGTCCTGCGCAGCGTGCTGTTCATTGCCGTGTTTCTCCTGGCATGGATTTCGCTGCATCCATTCTCCAGCCTCGCCCACCCGCTGCCGGCGGTGACCGAGGGCGGCGATCTCGCCAACCAGGTCGGCTATTCGGCCGTGTTTCTGACGCTTGCCGCATGGTCGTCTTATCATCAGCCGGCGCGGCTGCTACTGATCTTGCGTCCGGCCCTTGTCGTGCTGCTGCTCTGGTGCGCGCTGACGGTCGCGACCTCCTGGGAACCGGCCCTCGCCGGTCGCCGCTTGATCTTTGCGCTGGTGCTGCTCGGCACTTCGGCGATGCTGTTGCTGTTACCGAAAAATGTGCGGCACTTCAGCGACCTGATCGCAGCCGTCGCGCTCATCGTGCTGGCGACCTGCTATCTCGGCGTCTTGCTGATCCCGCAGCTCGCGGTGCATCAGGTCACCGATTTTCTCGAGCCTGAACATGCCGGCGAGTGGCGCGGCGTCTTTCCTCACAAGAACCAGGCCGGCGCCGTGATGGTCCTGTTGATTTTCATCGGCCTGTTTGTGGCACGCATGCGAAGCCTCATGCTTGGCGGGCTGATCGTACTCCTGGCGGCGGTTTTCCTCGCTTTCACGCAGTCGAAGACGTCGATCGGCGTCATGCCGCTTGTCTTCATCCTTGCCACGATCATCAGCCGCAGCCGCAAGCCGGCAACCGGCATTGTGCTGGCCGTCATTGTGTTGTTCGCCTTCAATTTGTTTTCCGTCGGCACGGTGATCTTCGAGCCGGTGCAGAGGCTGGTCCAGTCGATCATGCCGGACGCGACCTTCACCGGACGAACCGAGATCTGGCAGGCCGGCGTGCAGGCCGCCGCCCAGCGTCCGATCACCGGCTACGGCTTCTCTGCATTCTTTGGCACCGATGAAGTCGTTTATGGCCTGGGCGAAAGCGCGACCTGGGTGAATGCGGCGACCGACGCGCACAATGCCTACCTCAATCTCGCGCTCACCATCGGCCTGCCCGGCCTGGCGCTGACGATCGTCTGGATCGTCGTGCTGCCGATCGCCGATTTCTATCGGGGCTCAAGAGAGCCGGAAACTGCGCCGCTGCAACTGCTGTTTCTGCGCGCATGCCTGTTCGGCATCTATGCGTCGTGCTTTGAAAGCTCGATCTTTCAGCAGACCGGCGAGGTCTGGTTCTTTTTTATGACCTCGGCCTTTGGTCTGCGTTACGCCTCGCTTGCGCGCGCGGCCGCTTAGGGCGTTCAGCGATCATAGCGCGATGCGGCGCGCGCAGCGCGGAGCCGCAAGGCGCGTAACAGATCGGGGTCGGGAAGGCGGTCGCTCCGGTCGGCATAGAGACCGAACGGGTCGTCGCGCAGCACATACACCGTCCAGCCCCAGCCGTGCCTTTCCATCGCGGCCGATGCGTCGCGCAGCCAGCGCGCACGCGAAGTACGGTCGAATTGAACGCCGTCGATGGTCTCCTTCATGGCGCCGAATTCGGTGAAGACGATTTGATCGGACGCGACCTGTTGGCGGCGCTGCCACTGGGCGACGCGGTTCATCCACCCTTCAATCTGCGCCGGCCCTTGCTCGTCGCGGAAATAGCGGCGGATTTCGTCCTCCGCTTTGGCCTGCGCCGCGGCGCGGTCGGCGCCTTGCGCCATCTGCAGGGTCTTAAAGCGAGCCCGCGTGAGCGAAAGCGTGGCATCGAGGCTGCCGGACGCGGCCGGATAGGGCACGCCGATGGTACCGGCGAGATACGGCATCGACCAGGTTGCGCCCTGGTGGGTGAACAAGAACGGATAATAGAAATGCACGCTCACGAAATTATGCGGATCGTGCAGCAGGTCGGTATCCAGATCGACAAGCCCTTCGATGTTGGACCAGCAACCGCCGGTCAGAAACAGCGGCAATTGGGCCGAGATGCGGCGGATGCGCTCGATCATAATGTCTTGATAAACGCTCCAGTCGGCGCCGAAGCGCACCCGGCATTGCGATTGCGGCTCGTTCATCGGCTCAAGCGCGATGCCGCCGGAATGCGCCCCGGCGAGCGCGCTCGCGACGCGCTCGACGACGGCGGAATAGGCGCGGAATTTTGGGCCGTCGAGGCCGTCGAGATAGGTTTCGGGCAATTCATGCTGCAGCGACGGCGGGAACAGCGTCACCAGCACCGCCAGCCCATGCCGGTTGATTTCGGCGATTAGCGCAAGCAGCTGATCGAGAATCTGTTGCCGCTCCTGCTCGCTGCCGGCCATTAGCGGGCCGACATCGAGCGGCACGCGCATGTGATCGAAGCCGATTCGATGCAATTCGTCGAAGTCGAACAGGCGGAGCACCGCGCGCGAATTGGCAAAGGCCGGAACCGCATAGGTCTTGGCCGCGCCTTCACCGACCGTTGCCGGGAATTCGAAGAATTCGACCAGCGTCGCGCCGCGCCTGAAGGATGGCGCGGCGGTGTCGGCGTAGCCGGCAGGCATCGAGGCCAAGGCGATCGCAAGCCCGACGCCAGCCGAGGCAAGCGCGGCGCGGCAAGATCGCATCACGAGCCTTCCGGCGCCGGTTGCAACCCGGGCACGTCGCGCCGGTGCGATTGCCGATGCGCTTCAAACAGACTGAGATAGCTCTCGATCATGCGCTGCCGCGAATATTTGCGGCTAAGGGCGCTGGCGAAATTGACAAGCGTTTGCGGGGCGGGCGGGGCTTCGAGCGCATGGCGGACGGCGGCGATCCAGCCTTCAACGTCGTGCGAAGCAACGAAAGCGACGGGCGCGGCGCGATTCGCATGCAGCACTTCGCGCAGAACCGGCAGATCGGCGACCACCATCGGCATGCCGGCCATGGCCGCTTCGGCGGCGGCAAGGCCGAACGTCTCCCAGATGGAAGGAAAAACAAACAGATCACAGGCGGCATAAAGCTCGGCGATGTCCTGCGGCGGCAGGCCGCCGAGCCTGTGCAGCCGCGGCGCGACGCCGAGCGTGACCGCGAGCTCGCCGAATTCGTCGTCCTTCGGTCCGGCTCCCGCCAGCACAAGATGCGCCTGGGGCAGGCAGGCCAGCACGCGAATAAGAACGTCCTGATTTTTTTGCCTGGTGATCCGGCCGACATTCAGCAACAGCGGCCGCGCCTGCGGCAGGCCGAAGCGCCGTCGTGTCGCTTCGCGGCGGTCTTGCGGCACCGGCGCATCGATCCCGTGCTCGATGAGAATCATCGAGCGACGATAGCGTGCCGGATAGTTCGCGAACTCGGCCCAGGTGCTCGCGCTGTTAATGATGTTGGCCGAATAGAGGCCCAGCGTGCCGGCGACCATGTCCATTAACCGCAACAGCATGGGCATTTCCTTGGGCATGCATGTCTGATGAACGACCCGGAGCCGGCAACCGGCAAAGAAGCCCACGACGCCGACCAGAATTGATGCGGTCGATTGATAGGCGATCAGCGCATCAAAACCGCCGCGCCAGATCGAGCGCGCCATGCGGGCCACGCAAGCGAGCTTGGCAAATAGCGAGATGCCGGCGCGCGGATAAAGATATTCGGTCTCGACCCGGAACTGCTGGCATGCAAGCCCGTCCTCGATCATGCGCGCCAATGTCGGCACACCGCCGCGTTCACCATCGTGAATGATTTGTACGATGCGCATCACATCACGCTTGCAACGGGCCCCGCCTACGCGATTGTTTGTTTGATCGATCGGATGCGGCTTAACGCTGATCGACGAAAGCCCGTCGTAGCCCCTTCTCCCGGTCGTAACAATTGCTTATCACGCGGCATGCTTAACAGGTCAGGCCTGCTCTATCTGAGCGCACGCGTCATGTCGGCGGCCGGAAATTTTGTGGCCGTCGCGATCTTTTCGCGCATGGCCGGGCCTGCGGAATACGGCCACTACGTGCTGATCTTTGCCTGGTCGCTGATCGTCTATGGTTTTGGCGCGCAATGGATGCGCTTTGCCTATTTCGGCGTTTACCATCTCGATCGCTTCGGCGAGTACATCGCCTCGTTGGCGCGGCTGCTTGCGGCTGGCCTCGTTCTGGTCGCACTCGCGCTCAGCGTGATCGGCCTGTTCGGGTGGTTCGAGCCGGGCTTCTTGGCGGCGGTGTTTGCATTGGTTTGCGGCATCACGGTCTATGAAGCGACCTTCGAAGCCGCACGCACGCTGCTCAATGCGCGTGGCGCTTCGCTGGCGATGATCCTGCGCGCCCTGCTGGTTCTGCTTTTCGGCAGCGGCAGCCTGCATTTTGGCGGCGGGGCGCGCGGCCTCGCCATTGCCATCGCGCTTGCCCACGTCATTGCGGCCGCCCCGACGCTGACCGGCTTCTCCAAGGTGCGCTTGTCGCAATCCACGCGCGCCGCAGCGCTCCACATCGTCAGCTACGGCTGGCCGCTCCTGCTCTCGTTCGGCGTCACGGCGGTCGGCCAGAGCGTCGACCGCTTGCTGCTCGCCCATTATCTCGGCATGGTCGCTCTCGGCTCCTATGGCGTGGTCGCCGATGTCCTGCGGCAGAGTTTCACCGTGCTGGGTGAATCGATCATCCTGTCGCTGGTGACGGTCGCGAAGACCCAGTCGAACCGCGGCGACAGCCTTGCCGCCAACGAGACGCTGCAAAAGGCCTTCACAGCCTGTCTCGCAGCGGCATGTTTTGGCACGGCATTCTTTATCGTGTTCGGCGATACCGCGCTGCAGATCGTGCTGAAACCAGAATTCGTAGCGCCGATGCGCGACCTCATTCCGATTTTCGCAATTGCTTTCGCCTTCACGACCATGCGCAACTTCTATTTCGCGCAAGTGATCTATTTTTCCAATGCGAGCTATCTCGAGCTCGTCATTGCGGTCCTGTTCCTTGTTGTTTCGACGACATTGTCGATGCTGCTCGTGCCTCGCTATGGCCCGCATGGCGCGGCAGTCGCCCTAATGGCGGCCTGCACCTTCACGTGCTTCGGTTTTATGGTGCCGGGCCGGCGCCGGTTCAGGATGCCGGTCGACCTCGCAGCTTTGGTGGTGATGCCGACCCTCGCCGCGTTGTCGATCTTCGGCGCTCACGCGATGCAGCAACTGGTGGCCGATGCAGCGGCGAGATTGACGCTTGATGCAGCCCTATTCGCGGTGCTCGGTGGCTATGCGATCCGCCATTTCGGCCTGCTGCATCTGCCCGCCGCCGAAATTGTCGCCGACGGCGCCACGCTCGCGCAGCAATGAGCTGGCTTTGCTCCATGTCGCGTCCGCCGCACCCGCTTCGCCGCAGGCGGCCGCGCCATGTCCGATTTCTCGATATGCCGTTCGGCCAGCTGCACCAGGCCGAAGTGATCCGCCTCATCGTCGAACAGAGCGCGGGGCCCTATCGCTATATCGTGACGCCCAATGCCTACGATGTCGTTTCCGCGCATGATCAACCAAAAAGGCTTCTGCCGATCTATCAGGCAGCGTGGCTGTCAGTCTGCGACAGCCGTATCGTTCGCGCATTGGCGCGGCTTGAGCGAAACATCCTGCCGCTGGTCACCGGCAGCGATCTGGTGGCTCGCCTGCTCGCCACGCTGAACGACCAGGATCGCGCGCAGCCGCCCAAACGAATTCTGGTCGTTGGGCCGTCAAGCGCCGTGGGGCCCATGCTCCACGGCGTCTATCCGAATGTTCCCCTCGAGGTCCTGCCGGCACCTTACGGATTGGCGCAAAGCGCCGCGCTGCGGCGTGAAGTGGCCCGGACCTGCATGGAGCGAGAATGGGATATCGCGCTTCTCTGCGTCGGCTGCCCGGCGCAGGCCTTGATCGCGCAACAGCTTGGTGAATTGGGCCGCAAAGCCGGCATTGCGCTCTGCGTCGGCGCGTCGATCGATTTTCTTGTCGGCAAGCGTTCGCGGGCGCCGCTCTGGCTGCAGCGGCTCGGTCTCGAATGGGCCTATCGCTTGGCATGTGAGCCGGCGCGGCTCTGGCGCCGATATCTTGTCGAATCGCCTCGCATCTTCCGCATCTTCATGGCGACGCGGGCGCTGCGCGGCCGCTGATTTCCGGTCAATGAGGGCGCCGATAGCCGAGCGCGGCCAGCGCATCGCGGATCGGCAGGCAAGGCATGTTCTCGGCCAGGACCGCCGCCACGGTCTCGCGCAGCAGCCTTGGCGCGCAGCCGATCCAGCTCGGCGGGTCGGCGACATCGTGCGTGGCAAAGATCAGCCAGCCGTTGCGCTCGCGCGTCTCGCGCAAGGCCCGCCGGAGCTTTTCCGAGGTCAACGTTCGATCATAAAGCGCGATCATGCGCAGCATGCCGAGATCGGCTACGCCTGCATTGATGCCCTCATAGATGCCGCGACAGCTGTCGAAGCGCTTTTGCAGCTGGAGCTTGCGCGGCAACGAGGCGCGGCCAAATGGATAGCAAAAATTCGTCAGGGCGATGCCGGGACACAGTTCAAGCAATCGGCGCTGGTTTTGGGTGCACTCCTCCGCCATCTGCCGCGCGTCAAGATCTTCGACGCCAACATGCGAGAAGGTATGGCAGCCGATTTCGTGACCGGCATCGTGAAGCGCGCGTATCTGGGCCGGATCGATCAGACGCCAATGGGTGTCGCGGCTGCCGCAAATGCCGCTGGCAACGTAGAATGTGCCGCGCACCCCATGCTGCTCCAGAATGGCGGCGCCATTCGTATACGCAGAATCCGGCACATCGTCGAAAGTGAAACTCACGAGCGGCGCGGTGTTGCGCATCACCAGCGGCTTTGACCCCAAATGCCGCGCGCCACGCCGCAACACCCCCTTGATCAGCGGCTGCAACCTGCTGTGCATGATCAAGTCCTCGCCGCCGCAAGGGGATCGCTCGTGGTCGCCCGCGAAAAGTGCAGATCGCCCATGATTTCGAGGAATCGTTCGGCGGCGCGTGCCGCGGTGTAGTCGAGGCCCCGTGCTTTAAGCGCATTGCGGTCGGGTGCTGCATCCAAGGCCGCGACGATCGCCGCGGCCATCGCCTGCGCATCGCCGACCGGAACCAAGGCGCCGTAGCGGCCCGCCTTGAGAATCTCGGTCGGTCCATAGGGGCAGTCAGTCGCGACCACCGGCGTGCCGCAAGCCAGCGCTTCGATGAGGGCGTTGCACAGGCCTTCGTAGATTGACGAGCAGACCGCGACACGCGCTCGCATCATCCAAACAAAGGGATCCTCCACCTGCCCGGTGAAGATCACGCGATCGGCAAGTCCGTTTTCGCGCACCAGCGCTTCGAGCGCACCCCGCTCCGCCCCGTCGCCGATGATGGCCAGACGCCATCGGCGGGCGGGCGGCAGGAGCGTCATGGCGCGAACGAGCGTGCGCTGGTCCTTCTCGGGCGACAGCCGGCCGACGCAGACGACGAGATCCTTCTCGCGGCCGCTTTCGCCGTCCCAATGCGCAATCCGCGCCGCGGCTTGGTCCGGGATGACGGCGTTGGTCGACATCAGGGCGATTCGCGCTTCGGGCACGGCAAAATGTTTCACCAGATCGCGCCGTGCCCCGTCGGTGAGCGCGACCACCCGATCGGCATAGCGGTAGAGGTGTCGCAGGATGCGATAGGCGATGCGATTCTGCGCATAGGGATCGCGATATTGGGCAATCGACGGACTGCCCACCTCGCGCAGGATCAGCTTCGGGCGGCGCCTTCGCGGCAGGCTGCGCAGGGCGATCAGCGTACAGAGGTTAAGCGCTGCCTCCGAGCTAACCACGGCCGCCGGGAGCAGTTGCCAGATCAGGCGCCGCAGTGCAGGAACCGCGTAGCGGATCTTTCTTCCGGGGATTTCGGTGACCGCAATGGCGGGATCAAGCATTGCTCGCAGCGGGCCTTGCGGGCGCAGCGCGAGCACGGCGATGCGAATGTTCCTGGCGGCAAGCGCGTTGCAGAGCAGGATCATGTCGCGCTGAGCGCCGCCGCCTTCGAAGGCACGCAATATGACCGCAAGGTCGGGACCAGGTTTTTCGGCACCAAAATTGTTGGTCGGCGACAACACGGCCTAATCTTTTTTGCTGCGTTTCCAGAAGATCGCAGCCACAATAGCCATCAGGAGAATGTTCGGATCAAGCGAGAACCTGCCTTTTATTCTCGCCGTGAGCGAGCATCCTTAATTGCCGAGAGCGGGCACCTTAATTAACTTTAATCCTCTGGTCATTGAACGGTATGACGGGGCGGTATACTTCGGAAATTGGCCGATCGCTAACTGCCGCGTGGGAGGATTCCTGGAATAAAATTCGCGTTAGGGCGTTAACCTTGAACAGGATAGCTGGGTCATGAAAACGAGGATGGCCGGGTGGAAGTCCCGGGGCATGTTCCTCGCGATCGCCGGGTTTGTGGCGGCCGGTGTGGTCGCTGCGATCGGCTTTTACCGTCACGGCAGCACGCAAGCCGCCCAGAGCATGGCGGCTCCTGCGGTTCCGGTCACCGTGGCGCACGCCATACAGCACGACGTGCCGATCTACTATGACGCGCTCGGCACGGTTCAAGCGCTCAACACGGTGGCAATCCGCGCCCAAGTCAACGGCCAGATCATCTCCGTCAATTTCCGGCAAGGTCAGGAAGTCCGTCGGGGCGACGTCCTTGCCAAAATAGATCCGGCCCCGTTCAAGGCCAATCTCGATCAGGCGGTCGCAAAAAAGAGTCAGGACGAAGCCCAGCTGATCGACGCCGAAAAAGACCTGGCGCGGTTCAAGACGCTCGTGCAGCGAAGCTTTGAGACCCAGCAGAACGTCGACGCGCAGCAAGCCAAGGTCGACCAGACCAAAGCCATGATCAATGCCGATCAGGCGGCGATCGAAGCGGCCCAGACGCAGCTCAATTACGCCACCATCACCGCGCCGATCGACGGTGTGGTCGGCTTCCGCCAGGTCGATGTCGGCAACATCATTCGCACCGCCGACGTTAATCCGCTGACAGTCCTTACGCAGATCAAGCCCTGTGATGTGATTTTCACGCTGCCCCAGAGCGATCTCGGACCGGTGCGCGAAGCAATGTTGCGGGGCACTGTGCCGGTGTTTGCCTTCGATCAAGACGACAAGCAGCAGTTGGCGCAGGGGCATCTCCTTCTGATCAACAATCAGATCGATCAAAACACCAGCACCATCCAGCTCAAGGCCGAATTTCCGAACCAGGACGAGCGGCTGTGGCCCGGCGAATTCGTGCGCATCCGTCTCCTGATCACCACCCGCAAGGAGGCCGTGACCATTCCGCCCGTTGCGGTGCAGCGCGGGCCGGACGGCTTCTATGTCTGGGTCATCAAGCAAGACGATACCGTCGAGCAGCGTCCGATCGAGGCGCAGATCGTGAGCCAGGACACGGCCATCGCCGCCAAAGGCCTTGCCGCCGGCGAGCGCGTAGTCGTCAATGGCCAATCGCGTCTCGATGACGGCACCCGTGTCACGATCCGATCGCAGAATCCGAACCCCAACGCTGGCGCGGACGAGCAGGCGGACAAGTCCTGAATGAACGTCTCGGAAATTTTCATCCGCCGGCCGATCGCCACATCGCTGTTGATGGCCGCGCTCGCGCTCGTCGGCATTGTCGCCTTCCCGTTGCTCCCAGTCGCGCCGCTGCCCCAGGTGGACTTTCCGACGATCCAGGTCACCGCCACGGTGCCGGGGGCCAGCCCCGAGACCATGGCCGCGACCGTCGCCACTCCCCTCGAACGGCAATTTGGCCAGATCGCCGGTGTCACCCAGATGAGCTCGGTGAACTCGCTCGGTTCGACGGTGATAACGCTGCAATTCGACCTTAATCGCAATATCGACGGCGCCGCGCAGGACGTGCAGGCGGCGATCACCTCGGCCGGCAACCAATTGCCGAAAAATCTTTCGACGCCGCCAACCTATCGCAAGGTCAATCCGGCGGATTCGCCGATCCTGATCGTGGCGGCGACTTCGGAGACGTTGCCGCTGACCAAAGTCGACGACTTCGCCGAAAATGTCGTCGCTCAGCAGATTTCGCAGATATCGGGGGTTGCGCAGGTCGCCATCGGCGGCCAGCAGAAGCCCGCCATTCGGGTGCGTGTCGATCCGGCAAAATTGCAGGCGCGCGGGCTCACGCTCGAGGACGTGCGCGCCGCGCTCGGCAATGCCACGACGGATGCCGCCAAGGGCACGCTGCTTACGACCGAGCAAAGCTTCACCATCGCGACCAACGATCAGCTGACCGAGCCTGGGCCCTACAACGACGTGATCATTGCCTATCGCAACGGCGCGCCGGTTCGCATCCGCGACGTCGGATCGGCAAGCGAGGGGCCGCAGGACGTCACGTTGGGCGCCCTGCACCGCACCGATCCCGCCGTGATGCTGCTCGTATTCAAGCAGCCCGGCGCCAATGTGATCGCCACCGTTGACAACATCAAAGCCGCGCTGGCTCGGATGCATTCGCTGATTCCGCCCGGCATTCATCTGAGCACGGTCGTCGACCGCACGCAGACCATTCGAGCGTCCGTCAAGGACGTCGAGTTCACGCTGTTATTGTCCTGCGCACTGGTCGTGCTGGTCATCCTGCTGTTTCTGCGCAGCCTCCATGCCACGCTTATTCCGGGCGCCGCCGTCCCGCTGTCGCTCCTCGGCGCGACCGCGATCATCTATCTGGCCGGTTTCAGTCTCGACAACCTGTCGCTGATGGCGATGACCATTGCCGTCGGCTTCGTGGTCGATGACGCGATTGTCGTCGTCGAAAACATCTTCCGGCATCTGGAGGCCGGCACGACGCCGCTGCAATCGGCGATCAAGGGCGCGCGCGAGATCGGCTTCACAGTGCTTTCGATCAGCATCTCGCTGATCGCGGTTTTCATCCCGCTGCTGTTGATGAGCGGCATCGTCGGACGGCTGTTCCACGAATTCGCCATTACCGTGATCGCCGCCATTCTGGTCTCGGTCGTGGTGTCGCTGACCCTGACCCCGATGTTGTGCTCGCGTTTTCTGGTGAGCGAACATGATCGCGAACATGGTCGGCTCTATCGCGTCATCGAGGCCGGCTTTGAGGCGCTGCTTGCCGGCTATCGTCGCAGCCTCGACGTCGTGCTGCGGCATCAATTCACGACGCTGCTCGTGTTCCTGGCGACCGTCACCGTCACCGGCGTGCTGTTCGTCTTCATTCCCAAAGGCTTCTTTCCGACCCAGGACATCGGCATGATCCTGGGGCTTTCGGAAGCCGGCCAGGACGTCTCGCCGACCCGGATGCTGCAGATTCAGCGCCAGCTTTCCGAGGTCATCGCCAAGGATCCTGATGTCGCCGACTATGGATCGTTTTTCGGTCCGAGCTACGGCAACACCCAGAACACCGGCCGTTTTATCATCGGCCTGAAACTGCGCGATGATCGGACCGCCACGGCATCGCAAATCATCGATCGGCTGCGGCCGAAGCTTGCGCAGGTCACCGGCGCGCGATTGTTCCTGCAGCCCTCGCAGGACATCACGGTTGGCGGCCGCATCGCGCGCGGCCAGTTCCAATATGTGCTGCAGGACCCCGATCTGCACGAATTGAATACGTGGGCGCCGCGGCTTCTTGCCAAGCTGAAAACGCTGCCGCAGCTCGCCGATGTCGCAAGCGACGCCATGAACAGGGCGCCGCTCATGACCATCACCATCAATCGCGACGCGGCCGCGCGCTTCGGTATTCAGCCGCAACTGATCGACGACACGCTCAACGACGCGTTCGGGCAGCGCCAAGTCACGCAGTATTTCACCAACAACTCCTATTACGTGGTGCTGGAAGTCGACCCGAAGGTGCAGAACGATCCGCACGCGCTCGATCAGATCTATGTTCGCGCTCCGGTCAACAATCAGCTCGTGCCGCTGTCGACGCTGGTCAGCGTCGACACGGCGCATATCGGACCGTTGCTGGTGTCGCATTCCGGGCAATTCCCGGCGGTGACGCTGACGTTCAATCTGCCGCCCGGCGTGGCGCTCGGGCAGGCGGTCGATGCGATCCGGCGCGCCGCCGATGAGATCGGCCTGCCGTCATCGGTGATCGGCAGCTTCCAAGGCAATGCGCAGGCGTTCCAGGCCGCGCTGGCCAACGAGCCGATCCTGATCGCGGCGTCGCTGGTCGTCGTTTATGTCATCCTCGGCGTGCTCTATGAGAGCTACATCCATCCGCTGACCATTCTCTCGACCTTGCCATCGGCCGGCGTCGGCGCGCTGTTGGCGCTCTGGCTCGGCGGCTTTGATCTGTCGGTGATCGGCATCATCGGCATCATTCTGCTCATCGGCATCGTCAAGAAGAATGGCATCATGCTGGTCGACTTTGCCATCAATCGCGAGCGCGCCGGATTGCCGTCACGCGAAGCCATCCGGCAGGCTTGCTTGCTGCGTTTCAGGCCGATCGTGATGACGACGATGACGGCGCTGCTCAGCGGGCTGCCGCTGATGTTCGGGCACGGCTCGGGATCGGAGCTGCGGCAGCCGCTCGGCTACTCGATGGTCGGCGGCCTCGCTTTAAGTCAGCTGCTCACCCTGTATACGACGCCCGTCATCTATCTCTATCTCGACCGCTTCCAGTCATGGTTGCGAGGCGAAAAGGAAGAGCACGAAGCACCGCAATCGCTGCCGGTCGCCGCTGAATAAATCAGGCAAATGGGTTGCAAAAAATTCGTTGATGGAGCACGGGGGCGCTCTGCCTGCGCGCCCGGAACACGCCGCCGCCGATCGAAACACGCCGCTTGCTGAACGCGGTTCCGCAATTGGTGCGGAAGGACCTTTGCACGGAGGCCCTTTCGCTCTTTTGGGGTGCCAACTTCGCTCCGCTTCGCAGGCGGCTTTGCATTGCACAATTAATGGATGGCTGCACCTACACCGGAATGTGAAGGCGAGCGGACATGCAGCCGGCGTTTCCGCGCGTGCAGTCGCGCCGACTTGATGCCATGATGTGGCGCAGACAGAGCTCGGGCGTGTTGCGGCCTTTCCCGCAAGCAAGCTGGCCGCAAGCAAGCGGCCCGAACCGAACGGTTCAGGACCCATTCTAGCCATGGGTCGGGAGGAGCAGCATGTCGCATGCACATATTCTCGTTGGCGCGAGTATGAGCCCGGCACAGCCGGTCGTCCGCGCGATCACGCCATCCGATCTGTACCGGGCACTCACCCGTGGCATCGATGATTTCCTCGCCATGCCGAGCCACGCGGTTTTCCTCTGCGTGATCTATCCGCTGCTCGGCATCTTTCTCATCGCATTCATGCTGAACACCGCGCTGCTGCCGCTGGCATTTCCGGTAGCCGCCGGCTTTGCACTTGTCGGACCGATCGCGGCAATCGGCCTTTATGAGCTGAGCCGCCGCCGGGAAGCAGGGCTTGAAAGCTCATCGCGGCACGCGCTTGACGTGCTGCACTCGCCTTCGCTTCCGGCGATCATTGCGCTCGGCATTTTGCTGATGACGATCTTTCTGGTTTGGATCGCGGTAGCCGAAGCCATTTATATCGCGAATTTCGGCTATCATGGACCCGATTCGCTGCGGCAATTCGTGCACGGCGTGCTGTTTACGCCGGCCGGCTGGACGATGACCGCGGTCGGCACCGCTGTTGGCTTCCTCTTCGCCGTCACCGTCCTCACCATCAGCGCGATCTCATTTCCGCTATTGCTTGATCGCGATGTCGGCGCCGCAATTGCGCTTGCCACCTCGATCCGCGTTGTCGCCAGAAGTCCGATGACCATGGCGCTGTGGGGCTTCATCGTCGCGGCGCTCTTGGTCATCGGCTCGATCCCGTTCTTCGTGGGCCTGACCGTAGTGATGCCGGTGCTCGGTCATGCCACCTGGCATCTTTACCGCAGCGCGGTCGAGCCCGACCCCAACCCGCATCCGGATTATCGGCCGCAGCAACGCCCGCCGCGTTATGCGGCGGACTTCCCGGCCGCGCTGTTCCCGACCCGCCGCTAGCGGCGTCGCGCAGAGAGAACAGCGAGGCGAGCGTCGCCTCGCTGTTTCTTTGCCCGCACCGATCTCAGCCTTACCAATTGTAGATATTCTGGTTGTAGCCGATGCTGCCGCCGCCGGTGAGCGACGGATCGTCGGAATTGATGGATCCCTTTCCCTGGGGAGCCATGTTGAAGAGCCGAGGACTGCGTTGATGGCTCACGCTTGATTTGGCCGACGCCGGGACCGCAAATACGGGCGCCGTAATCGCGGCGGCTAGAACAGCAGCTAAGACGCGCTTCATGAGCTTCTCCTGCGGCCCCCGCCCGCCGAACGCTATAACCGTCCGTTCCGCGCCAAATTCCATCACGGCTCGGTGAGCCGTCGCGCAGGCCGCATTTGTCATTGGCCGCCAAATCCTTATCATGCGAATGGGCAAATTTTTCGAAATGTTCTTGCATGCTCAGCCTTGGTCAAAGCTTTGTTGGAAGCGTCGCCCGCGACCCTAAGGCGCTCGCTATCGCCGATGGCGCCCTGCACCTAAGCTACGAGGAATGGTACCGGCGCATTTCGGCGCTGGTGGCGGGCTTCGATGCGCTCGGGCTTCGTCAAGGCGAGCATGTTGTCACCGTGCTGCAGAACCGCTGGGAAGCGGCGACACTGCACTGGGCCTGCCAATTCGCCGGCCTCATCGTCACGCCGGTGAACTGGCGCTCGACGGCCCAGGAGCTCGATTTCTATCTCGAGGATGCCGAAGCCAAGGCTGTCGTGTACGAGGAGGTTTCGGCGGCTGCGGTTGCCGCGTCTGCACGCGCGCAAGAGATCACGCGTGTTGCACTCGATGTCGCTCGACCTTCCGACGTCGCCTTCGCCGCACTCGTCGAGCGCGAAGCGCCCGGCGCCGTGCCGCGCGTTGATGCCGAAGCCTGCTCGGTCATGCTGTATACGTCGGGTACCACGGCACGGCCGAAAGGCGTGCCGCGACGCCAGCGCGCCGAGCGCGCCGCGGCGCTGGCTCATGTCGCGCAAAATCTCTACGCGCGTGGCGAGCGCACGCTCGGCGTAATGCCGCTTTATCACACAATGGGCGTGCGCTCGCTGCTCGCTATGTCGCTTATCGGCGGCGCGTTTGTCTGCCTGCGCCGCTTTGATGCCGGCGAGGCGTTGCGCGTCATTGCGACCGAGCGCATTACAAACCTCTATCTGGTGCCGACGCTCTATCATGACCTCATTCATCATCCGCAATTCGGCAGTACGAATGTCAGCACGGTGCGAAAGCTCGGCTTTGCCGGCGCGCCGATGACCCACGGCCTGCTGCAGAAATTGCAGGCCGCGTTTAGGCCGGAATTGTTTGTCAATCACTATGGCTCTTCCGAAATCTATACCTTCACCATCGACCAGAACGCGCCGGCCAAGCCGGGCTCGGCCGGCCGCGCCGGCATCAATCAGATGGTGCGAGTGGTGAAGCTCGGCGCCAAATCGGTCGATGACATCGCCGCCGTTGGCGAGGAAGGCGAGATCGTCGCCCTCCTGGCTGGCGATGAATCCTTCGACGGCTATTGGCGGCGGCCGGATGCCGACGCCAAGGCACTGCGTCAAGGCTGGTATTTCACCGGCGATACCGGCTTTATCGATCGAGACGGCGATTTGTTCGTCAGCGGCCGCGTCGATGACATGATCATCACCGGCGGCGAGAACGTCTCGCCGGTGGAGATCGAATCCTGCCTGTCCCTGCACACGGCCGTGTCGGAGGTCGCTGTCATCGGGCTGCCGGACGAGCGCTGGGGCAAGATCGTCGCCGCCTTTATCAAGCGGCGCGGCCCGGTGACGCCCGACGAGCTTGACGAATTCTGCCGCAATTCGGGACTAGCCGCATTCAAACGTCCGCGCCGCTACGTCTTCGTCGAAGACATTCCGAAATCGCCGGTCGGCAAGCTCTTGCGCCGGAAGCTCGTGGCCGGCGAATACACCATTGAGACCGCCGCGCCAGTTTCACGCCATCAGGGTAACGCAGCATGATTGTGTTTGCCGATCCGCGCTTGCAGAAGCTCGATGGATTTCGTGTCGAAATCGATCCCGAGCGCGAGCGCGCCGACATCGTGCTGGACCGCCCGCCGCTCAATGTCATTGAGATGGGCCAGCGCGATCAGCTGCGCCTTGTTTTCGAGACCCTCGACGAGGACGAACGGGTACGCGTGATCGTGCTACGCGCGGTCGGCGAGCATTTTTCATCCGGCGGGAACATTGCGGGATTTCTGCGGGCTTCTCCCGAGCACGTGTCGAAACTTGCGTGGAATATCGGGGCGCCGGCGCGCTGCGCCAAGCCGGTGATCGCCGCCAATCGCGGCTATTGCTTCGGCGTCGGTTTTGAGATTTCGCTCGCCTGCGATTTCCGCCTCGCGTCCGAAACCTGCCTCTATGCTTTGCCCGAACAGCGGCTCGGCCAAATTCCGGGATCGGGCGGCTCGGCGCGGCTGCAAAAGATCATCGGCATCACCCGTACCAAGGACATCGTGATGCGCTCGAAACGCATTCCGGCGAAGCAGGCCTATGACTGGGGCATCGCCACCGAGTGCGTGCCCGATGACAAGCTCGAAGCGGCGACCGACACGCTGGTCGAGGAATTGCGCACGTTCTCGCCGCTGGCGCAGCGCACTGCGAAGACGCTGCTCAACGAGACCGAAGACACCAATCTCGAAGCCGCGATCGAGCTCGAGGGTCACTGCTATAGCCGATTGCGGCAGTCCGACGATTTTCGCGAGGGTGTCGAAGCTTTCCACGCCAAGCGCAAGGCGCAGTTTCGCGGCACCTGATGCCGCACAGCGATAACACAGGGCTGACAAACGGCCGGGGAGGACGTCACGTGATCTAAAAATACATGCACGCCGCTTGCAAGGAATTCGGCGTGCTTGGGGAGGGTAAAATGCGCAATGTAAGCCTTTGGTTGAAGGCGCCGGCGGCGCTTCTTGTTGCTGTCCTTTTGCCTCTGTCGCCGGCGATGGCCGCCGATCCGATCAGAATAGGGACGAGCCTCGCGCTCACCGGCGGCGTAGCGCCGATCGGCAAGCAGATATTGGCGGCGCTGCAGATCTGGCGCGATGACGTCAACGCCAAGGGCGGCTTGTTGGGGCGGCCGATTGAGCTTGTGTTTTACGATGATCAGAGCAATCCGGCCAATGTGCCGCAGCTCTACACCAAATTGATCGACGTGGATAAAGTCGATCTGCTGATCGGCCCCTATGCGACCAACATGGTCGCGCCGGCTATTCCGGTCCTCATGCAGTACAGGAAAACCACCATCGGCATTCTCGCCAATGCCGCCAACAGCAAGCTGCATTACGACCAATATTTCTCCATGCTGCCGACCGGGCCCGAGCCGCAAAAATCCTTTGCACTGGGCTTTTTTCAGCTCGCAGCCGCAGCCAAGCCGCGGCCGAAGACGGTGGCGATCGTCGCGGCGGATGCCGAATTCGCCCAGAACGCCGCCGATGGCGCGCGTCAGGTGATCAAGGAGATGGGTGGCTTCGATCTCGTCGCCGACCAAAAATATCCGCCATCGACGACCGACTACGGGCCGGTCATGCGTGCAGTGCAAGCGCTCAATCCCGATATCGTCTACGTTGCGGCCTATCCGCCGGATTCAGTCGGTATCGTGCGCGCAGCGAATGAAATCGGATTGACGCCCAAAATGTTCGGCGGCGCGCTCATCGGGCTGTTGGTCACGCCAATCAAAGTGCAGCTTGGGCCATTGATGAATGGCATCATCAACAACGAGGTATTTTTGCCGGCGGCGTCTTTGAATTTTCCGGGCACGCGCGAGGTGATGGCGAAATATCAGGCCATGGCGCCGAGCGCGGGCATCGACCCGATCGGACCGGCCTTTCCACCGCTCGGCTATGCAGCCGGTCAGGTTCTGGCCCAGGCCGTCGAAGGCACCAAGAGCCTCGATCAGGTCAAGCTCGCCGCCTATATGCGCAGCCACGATTTTTCGACTGTCGTCGGCGACATCAAATTCGGCAAGGACGGCGAATGGGCCAAGTCGCGGGTATTCTTCACGCAGTTCCAGCATGTCGCGCCGAACTCGCTCGAGCAGTTCAAAGCGAACAGCCACGAAGTCATCATTTGGCCGAATGAATATAAGACCGGCGAGATGATCTTTCCCTATGCCGCGGCCAAAAAGCCTTGAGCGATCCGATGAGCGGTGCATGAACGGAAGCGTCTTTAAGCTCGCCACTTTGGCAAAGCCCGGCGGCAAAGCCTTTGTCGCCATCGTGTTTGGCGATGAGGCGATCGACCTGAATGCGGCGCACGCGGCCTATCGCGCTGCGGGCGGCAAGGGCGCGCTCAGTGCGAGCAAAAGCATGCTCGGCCTATTGGAGGACTGGGACGCCAACTTTGCCGTGCTGCAGGAAATCGTCTTTTTTCTTGAAAAGGAGAGCTTGCGGCCGGGCGCCGCCCCGCTCGGAAGCCTTCAGGCCCGGCCGCCGGTCGGCCGCCCCGGCAAGATGTTGTACGCCGCGCAGAATTTTCGGGAGCACGTGGACGAGATGATCCGCGCCGGGATGTCGCCCGCGAGCGGACCCAAATTCACGGGCGAGAAATCGACCACGCGGCCGTATCTATTCCTCAAGGCGCCGAGCACGCTGGCCGGTGCCTATGACGACATCGAAATCCCGCCGGGCATGGCCAAGATCGATTGGGAGGCGGAGATTGCGCTGGCGATCGGCAAGCGCGGCAAGCGCATCAAAGCCGAACAAGCGCTGGCTCATGTCGCGGGCTTCATGACCACCAATGACGTATCTTGCCGCGACATGCAAATCCGCGCCGATCGGCCGGCGCTGCGCTCGGATTGGCTCGGCGGCAAGAGCCATGACAAATTCGCGCCGATGGGCCCGTTCCTGGTGCCGCGGGCGTTCGTGCCCGACCACATGAATTTATTCATTCGTCTGACCGTGAACGGTGAAGTCAAGCAGAACGGCAATACCTCGCAATTCATTTTCACCCCGGAGGAACAGATCGAGTACGCGTCCAACATTCTCACGCTAGAACCGGGTGATATTTTCAGTTGCGGCACCTGTGGCGGCGTTGGCCAGGGCACCAACGCCTTCCTCAAGGCCGGCGACGTTATGGAGACCGAGATTGAATCGCTCGGCCGGATGCGCAACCGGTTCGTCGCCGAGGCCAACTAGGTCAATGCTGCCGTCGCAACGCGCCCTGTTCGATATCCCGAGCGACGTCTGCTTTCTCAATGCGGCATCGTACAGTCCGTTGCCTCTGGCGACGCTCGAAGCCGGCAAGCGGGCGGTGACGCGCAAGGGCCGGCCGTGGCTGATCGATAACGACTTTGCGCAAGCGCAGTACCAGCGTGCGCGCAAAGCCGCCGCGGCCGTAATCAATGCCGATCCAGCCGATATCGCGCTTATTTCGTCGGTGGGCTACGGCGTCGCCACGGCCGGCAAAATCGTACCGGTGCCGCGCGGTGCGCGGGTTGTGGTGCTGCACGACGATCACTCGTCGCCGGTGCTCGAATGGCTGACGCGTGCGCGGGATGGCGCTTTCGCTGTGGAGACGGTACGCCCGGATGCCGATCATGATTGGACCAGTGCGATCCTGTCGGCCATCGAGCGGCCGGGTGCCGCGCCGCTGGCCCTGGTCTCGATTTCCTCGGTGCATTGGGCCGACGGCGCCGTGCTCGATATGGCTGCGATCGCCGGCGCGGTCCGCAGGCAAGGCGCCGCATTCCTGATCGATGCCACTCAAGGCGCCGGCGTCATTGCGCTTGATGTGCGCGCGCTCGATCCGGATTTCGTCGTGTTCCCGACCTATAAGTGGCTGATCGGCCCCTACGGCCGAGCCTTTCTCTATGTTGCTAGGCGCCATCAGAATGGCATTCCGCTTGAGCAAACAAGCTATGGTCGGCGCGCGGTGCGCGCTGAACAGGATATCTACTTCACCGATACGGATTATGTGAACGATGCACGCCGCTTCGACATGGGCGAGCGCGATCATTTCATCTCCATGGAAATGGCGGCGATTGGCATGGAGATGATGGTGCAATGGGGCTGTCGGGCAGTTGCGGAACGGGTGGGCTGCCTGACCGCACGTCTGGCGGAGGGTTTGCACCGCGAAGGAGTGTCGTTTCCGGACGCAAGTATGCGAGCGCCGCATATTTTGTGTTTAAGCTTTGGCGCGGCCGGCGTGCCGAAGGGGCTTGTCGACCGGCTCGCGGCCGAGAAAATTTATGTGGCGCAGCGCCTCGGGCGGCTTCGCCTCAGCCCCCACGTCTATAACGACCGAAACGATGTCGATCGCTTCCTCGCGGCATTCAATAGGATCATGCCAGAATACGAGGGACTGCCGTAGAACCATGACTGGAGAGGCGCTAAAATCGCGGCAACGACAGTCGCAACAATCCTTGGAAACGCGCCGAGGCAGGCCATGAAGCTAACGCCGCAACAGCTCAAGGACTTCGACGAACAGGGCTACCTGTTTTTCCCGAACTGTTTCAGCGAGGAGGAAATCGCTTTGTTGCGGAAGGACGCCGAAGCGATCCTCAAGCTCGATCGCAAGGAGGTGTGGCGTGAAAAATCGGGCGCCCCGCGCACTGCCTTTGCCGCACATACGTTCAACGAGACATTCCGGCTGATGGCACATCATCCGCGGCTGGTCGAGCCGCTGCGCCAAGTGTTCGGCGAGGACGTCTACGTTCACCAGTTCAAGCTCAATGCCAAAGCGGCCTTCGAGGGCGACGTGTGGCAGTGGCATCAGGATTACGGCACCTGGGCGCGCGACGACGGGATGCCTGAGCCACGCGCGATGAACATCGCGATCTTTCTCGACGAGGTGATGCCGATCAACGGCGCGCTGATGCTAATCCCGAAAAGCCACAAGCAAGGCGTGCTCGCGGCCGGCCACGACACCCTGACCACATCCTACCCGCTCTGGACACTGGACAAGGAGACCGTCACCCGGCTCGCCGCCGAAGGCGGCATCGTCGCGCCGACCGGCAAACCAGGCTCGGTCCTGATGTTTCACGGCAATCTGGTGCACGCCTCGCCGCCGAACATCACGCCGTTCCCGCGCAAGATCGTCTACCTGACGCTGTGCGCCGTCTCCAACCACATTACCAAATTCACGCGCCCCGAATGGATCGCGCATCGCGATTTCACGCCGATTGTGCCGGTCGCCGATGACGCGCTGCTGTGCTACGCGCGTGCACATCGCGTTGCGGCGGAGTGAAGGCAGCAAAGAGGATTTGCCTCAGCGATAGTCGCCGGCCGACGTCACGAGGACAGCATGAACCTTCAATCCCTCCTCGCTGCGCGCATCCACGCTGGCAAGCCCATTCATGTCGGATTGATCGGCGCCGGCAAATTCGGCTCGATGTTTCTGGCACAAATACCCGCCATTGCCGGCCTCGAAGTCGCTGTCATCGCAGACCGCGACGTCGAGCGCGCCAAGGCCGCGTGCCGCACGGTTGACTGGGAGGCGTCTCGGATTGCCCGCACGCATTTTGCCGAGCGCGGCAGCGCCGCTATCGGCGACGAACGCGTCGAGGTGGTGGTCGAAGCGACGGGCGATCCGGTGGCCGGCATCGCCCATGCGATGGCCGCGATCGAGGCGGGCAAACATGTCATCATGGTCAATGTCGAGGCTGATGCGCTTGCCGGCGCTTATCTGGCGCGCAAGGCCCGTGCCGCCGGCGTGATCTATTCGATGGCCTATGGCGACCAGCCGGCGCTGATTACCGAAATGGTGGACTGGGCGCGCTCGTCAGGCTTTGAAGTTGTCGCCGCCGGCAAAGGCACCAAATATCTTCCCGCTTATCACATGGTGACGCCGGATAGTGTGTGGGAGCACTACGGTCTCACGACGGCGGAAGCCAAAGCCGCCGGCATGAATTCGCAAATGTTTAATTCGTTTCTCGACGGCACCAAGTCGGCAATCGAAATGGCCGCCGTCGCCAATGCCTGCGCGCTTGACGTGCCGCAGGACGGCCTGAAATTTCCGCCCTGCGGCGCCGACGAGTTGGCTCACGTGCTGCGGCCGCAGACTGTCGGCGGCGTGCTCGACAGGGATGGCATGGTGGAGGTCGTCTCCTCGCTGCAACGCGACGGCAGCCCGGTCGAGCGGGATTTGCGCTGGGGCGTCTATGTCGTGTTCAAGGCCAACAGCGACTATGCCGCCGCCTGTTTCAAGCAATACGGGCTGCCGACCGATGGCAGCGGCCGTTATGCGGCCATGTACAAGCCGTTCCATCTGATTGGCCTTGAACTGTCGATCTCGGTCCTTAATGTGGCGCTGCGCGGCGAGCCGACCGGAACCTGCCGGGCGTGGCGCGGCGATGCGGTGGCGGTTGCCAAGCGTGCACTGAAAGCGGGCGAGATGCTCGACGGCGAAGGCGGCTATACCGTCTATGCGAAGCTCGTTCCGGCGGCGCGCAGTCTCGCCGGCAAGGCGCTGCCGATCGGGCTCGCTCATCACGTCGAGCTTGTGCGCGATGTGCCGGCAGGCGAGATCCTGAGCGCCGATGATGTCGCGCTTGACGACACGTTACTGGCGGTCCGCATTCGGCGCGAGATGGAGCGCACGGCCGAAGGAGGTCGCCAGGCGGCTGGCGAAACCATGGCGGCCGAATAGCCGCTTCGTATCCTACGGCGATTACCGAAGCATCGATGACCTGATCTCGTTCGACAGCCTGACGGCCTATGGCACCTTCGGGACGCGTCTGACGGAAGATAGCGACGGCGTCGCGAATTTTACTCTTGCGCAGGCTCAACGCTTGATCCTTGCCGAGGGGGGCAGCGTTCCTGCGCGAGGTTAGTGAGCTGACTGCTATTCCGCTGCAATCCGCGGCGGCGGGCGCATCGATTCAAGGCCGTCGACTGCGGTCGCCGAGATCGTGGTGCGCACCATGTGGCGCGCCTCATGCGCCGGCCAAGGCCGGCCGCGATGCATGGTGGCGCGATTGTCCCACATCACGACATCGCCGCCGCGCCACGCGTGGACGTAGGTCGTGCCAGGTGCGGTAGCTCGCTCGGTCAGGTCGTTGATCAACTTTTCGCCCGCCACCGGATCCATGCCGTCGACCGCATAGGCATGCGACGCGAGGTAAAGCGCGTTGCGACCGTTGACGGGATTCTTCCACACCATGCGCCAGCATTGCGGCGGCAGCACCGCGAGCTCCTCACTGGTGGCTAGGCCGGGCGCGATCTTGGCCCGCGAATGGCCGTAATGATGCCAGGCAAAGGAGTTTTCCAGACGGCTTTGCATTGCGGCATCGAGACGGTCGAAAGCGAGCCGGGTCGAGGCGAATTCGGTTTCGCCACCATCGGCCGGGATGATGCGGGCGGACAAGATCGACGCGAGCGCCGGCGTACTCTTGAACGAGCTGTCGGTGTGCCAAAGCTGATTGGCCTTGTTGCGCAATGCATAGCGGTGATCCGGCGGTACGACCTTGCCGTCTTTGTCGATCGTGGTAAGGATCACAAAATGCGTGCCGGTGCCGAGCGAGCCGACTTTGGTCACTTCTGGCGGACCGAAGCGGCGCGAGAAAGCAAGCTGGCTTTCATCGGTCACCTCCTGGTCGCGAAACACCAGGACCGAATGCTCTTCAAAAGCGGCGCGGACCTCGGCGTAAGCGGAATCGTGGTTGACGACGTCTGCAAGGGTGACGCCCCGCAATTCCGCGGCGAAGCCCGGGCCGAGAGGAACAACCTCCATGGTGGCATCCTCCTTAGGTTTTTGTGGTGTCTGCTCAAACCTCCTCCAAAACCGAACCCCTGGCAAGATGCGAATCCGACGCGCGTTTCGCCGCGCCGACGAAGCGCCGGTCCGGCCAAAAGGGCCGTGATGATCAAGCTCTTATTTGGTCAAGGCCGAGCGCGGCGCCGAGGCGATTTTAGCTCGAGCGGATTTTGTCGCATACGTTACGTTACTTGGAAGCAAGCGACGACCTCCGGCGGGATCGGTCGCGACTTCAGCCTGTCCGGATCGGCCGGATCGCGCGCCGCCCAGACCCGGGTCTCGCGGCCCTCCACCGCGACCGTGCCGCGCAGTTCGAGCCGGTGCGCGACGTCAAAACTCGAGCGGCGAAATTCGGTGACCTGCGAGGTGAGTTCCACCACGTCGCCGAAGCGCGCCGGGACAATGAAACGAGCGCCGGCATTGACCAACGGGATGCCAACGACGCCGAAAGCCGAGGGCCATTCGTGCGGTTGCACGCCAAGCGCGGTGGCGAACAGGCCCCAGGAGCCCCGATCGAAAAACTCGAAAAATCGGGCATTGAAGACGATGCCCGCCGGATCGCAATGACCCCATTGAATGATGAACTGCCGGCGGCTGAGAAGGTTGGCCATGACATCCCCGATCCCGCGGCCTTATCGCGGCCGGGGAACCGATGGTCAACTGTACGTCGTAGGCCCTAAGACTGTCGCAGGACGTAAGATTGTCGCAGGACTAAGAATCATGACGGGCGAGCTTGCGCCCGCCCGTCACGTTCCTAGCGCTGCTATCCGCGGCTCGGAACCAAGATCAAATCTACCACATGATGCGGCGCTGATAGCGGCAACTACATCTGGGCCGATCCGGCCTTGGCGATCATCGCATCCGGCAGAACCAAACACGACTGATCTGAGAGACAGGATAGCGCGGGGCTTTGCCGTCGCAAGTGAAAGCGCAAGCGCGTCACGATACAACTCGTTTGGGGATAATTCTGTGAATCAGTGCGGCGCGGCAGACTTAAAGTGAACAAACGACGGCGCTGTTATTGCGCTTTCAAATGCACGAGATCGGTGGATAAAATCATTTATCAAAAGAGAAACACCGAAATTGGTGCCTTTGATCCGCAAGACCCCGCCGCCGGAGCGTCATTCCGCTGCCGCTACCGCGGGCGAATTGACGGTTTTGCCCGGCCATTTGCACAGATCGGCAATGATGCATTTTTCACACAACGGCCGCCGCGCGACACAGACATAGCGGCCGTGCAGGATGAGCCAGTGATGGGCGTGCAGCCGATAGCGCTGCGGCACGACCTGCATCAGCTTCATCTCGACATCAAGCGGGGTCTTGCCGACGGCGAGACCGGTTCGATTGCCGACGCGAAAGATATGAGTGTCGACGGCGATGGTCGGCTCGCCGAAGGCGATATTGAGCACGACATTGGCGGTCTTTCGGCCGACGCCGGGCAGCGCTTCGAGCGCCGCGCGGTCGTGCGGGACCTTGCCGCCGTGCTGCTCGACCAGCACGCGGGAGAGCGCGATGACGTTTTTTGCCTTGGTGCGATAGAGCCCGATAGTCTTGATTAGTTCGCGCACGCGCGCTTCACCAAGCTTGATCATCTTTTCCGGCGTATCAGCAAGCTTGAACAGAGCCGGCGTCGCTCTGTTGACGCCCGCATCGGTCGCTTGCGCCGACAATACGACGGCGATCAGCAGCGTGAACGGATTGATATGTTGCAACTCGCCGCGCGGTTCAGGATTGGCGACGGCAAAGCGGCGGAACGCCGCCTCGATCTCTGCAGTTGTCCATTGTGGCAGTCCACCGTGAGCGGCCTTGCTGTCGGCTTTGCTCTGGGCCTTGCGTGGCTTGAGCTTAGCCGCCTTGCCCTTGCGGGCGGCCTGTAGGCGAGGCTTTGTGGCTGTTTGGCGTCTGGTGGTTTTTCGCCCCATGACCTTTGTATAATGAGCAGCATGAGCAGCGACAATATCGGTGGCGGCCCTAAGGCGGCGACCGGCGGCGGCAATGCCGCTGATCCAAAGATCTTTTCGGCGGTGATCACGCCGCACCGTTCGCTTGGCCCGACCGGTTTTCTCGTTTTCATGCTCTGCATCGGCGGCTTGAGCTTCGTCTCCGGGATCGCCTTCGTGGTTATGGGCGCGTGGCCGATTTTCGGCTTCTTCGGCCTGGACGTGCTGCTTGTCTATCTCGCGTTTCGCGCCAATTACCGCAGCGCCCGTGCCTATGAGGAGGTGACCGTTACCGCGACGGAACTGACCGTGCGGCAGGTCAGCCATCGCGGCCGGGTCCGCGAATGGACCCTTAATCCGCTCTGGGTAAGGCTTGATCGCATCGTGCACGAGGAGTTCGGGATCGAGCGGCTGTTCCTTGTGTCACATGGCCGGCGGCTGCCCATCGCCGCTTTCCTGGGCCCGGCCGAAAAGGCAAGTTTCGCACACGCCCTGACCGAGGCTTTGACCGAAGCCCGCCGGGGGCCGACCCGTACGGTATTTGAATAGCGCGTCGGCCTCAGAAATCGGGTGGTTAGGCCCTTATCCACGGCATAAATCGGGAGCAAATGATGGAGGCATCCATGTTGTCGCCTGATCGCATTCGTGACGCCGCTCTCGACGCAGGGCTGCTGAGCGAGGCCGCCGCCGATTACGAGGTGGTGCGCCGCGCCATCGGCCACATTCGCGGCCATTGGCGTGAACAGCCCGAAATCGAAACCATTGCTGAAGCGGCCGGCGTCACGCCGACCGAGCTGCATCACTTGTTCCGTCGCTGGGCGGGCATCACGCCGAAGGCCTTTCTGCAGGCTCTTACGCTCGACGGCGCACGGCAGCTGTTGCGCGCTTCGGCAAGCGTGCTCGACGCCACTTACGAAGTCGGCTTGTCGGGGCCCGGCCGCCTGCACGACCTGTTTGTTACGCACGAGGCGATGTCGCCGGGCCAATGGAAATCCGGCGGCGAAGGCTTGACGATGCGTTATGGATTTCACCCTTCGCCGTTCGGCACCGCGCTGGTCATGGTAACCGAGCGTGGGCTTGCTGGGTTGGCCTTTGCCGATCCGGGCGAAGAGCAAGCGGCGCTTGCCGATATGAAGCGGCGCTGGCCCAAGGCCAATTGCATCGAGGACCGCGCCGCTACCGCGCCCACTGCGCGGCGGATTTTTGATCCGTCGCAATGGCGGCCTGAACAGCCGCTGCGGGTCGTATTGATTGGTACGGATTTCGAAGTCCGGGTATGGGACGCGCTGTTGCAGATTCCGATGGGGCGCGCCACCACCTATTCCGGGCTGGCCGCCAAGTTGCACAAGCCAAAGGCGGCGCGCGCAGTCGGCGCCGCGGTCGGCAAGAACCCATTGTCGTTCGTCGTGCCGTGCCATCGCGTCATCGGCAAAGCGGGCGATCTTACCGGCTATCATTGGGGCCTGACCCGCAAACGCGCCATGCTTGGCTGGGAGGCGGGACAGGTCGCACTCCACTAGGTCTACCGCGCGGCGGCCTGTCCGGCTCGATTGACGCTCGTGCGGCAATCCGCAATATCCGCGCGCACCGTCAATACAAGGATAGGCCCATGCAGCGGCGTCGGCCGGTTATGCTGGTTATTCTCGACGGCTGGGGTTGGCGCGAAGAGGCTGCCGACAACGCGATTCGTCGCGCCAGAACGCCGACATTCGACCGTCTGTGGCAAAATGGTCCGCACGGATTTCTCCGCACCTCGGGCAGAGATGTCGGCCTTCCCGAGGGACAGATGGGCAATTCCGAGGTCGGCCATCTCAATATCGGGGCCGGACGCGTAGTGATGCAGGATCTACCGCGCATCTCGCAGGCGATTGCCGACGGCGAGATTGCACGCGCGGCGGCGCTGACCGATCTGATTGCAAAACTCAAAGCGAGCGGCGGCACCTGCCATCTGCTCGGCCTAGTCTCGCCGGGCGGCGTGCACTCGCATCAGGACCACGCTGCGGCTTTGGCCAAGATTCTCGCTGCCGCGAGCGTGCCGACGCTCGTGCATGTTTTTACCGACGGTCGTGACACGCCGCCGCAATCCGCAGTCGACGACGTGAAACGGCTGCTCATTGCGCTGTCGCCCCCGGTAAAAATCGCAAGCGTCTGCGGGCGTTATTATGCGATGGATCGCGACAAGCGCTGGGATCGCGTCGAGAAGGCCTACGATGCGATCGTCGACGCGCAAGGGCCACACTTTGCCGATGCGCCAGCCGCGATCGCCGGGGCTTATGCCGACAAAAAATTCGATGAATTCATCGTACCGGCGGTGGTCGGCGACTATCGCGGCATGAAAGATGGCGACGGGGTGCTCTGCTTCAATTTCCGCGCCGATCGCGTGCGCGAGATCCTTTCAGCGATGCTGGAAGCGAACTTTTCCGGCTTTGCGCGCAAACGCGTCATCCGCTTCGCCGCCGCTGCCGGCATGACGCAATACAGTGACGAGCTTGATAGACTGATGCCGGCGATCTTTCCGCCGCAGACGCTTGCCAACATTCTCGGCGAGGTCGTCGCGCATGCCGGCCGCACGCAGCTGCGCATGGCCGAGACCGAAAAATATCCGCACGTCACGTATTTCCTCAATGGCGGCCGCGAGGACCCCTATTCCGGCGAGGATCGGATCATGGTGCCGTCGCCCAAAGTAGCGACCTATGATCTCCAGCCGGAAATGTCGGCGCCCGAACTCACCGACAAAGCGGTCGCGGCAATCAGTTCCGGCAAATACGACCTGATCGTGCTCAACTATGCCAATCCCGACATGGTCGGCCATACCGGCAGCCTGTCCGCGGCGATCAAGGCCGTCGAGACGGTCGATGCCGGGCTCGGCCGCATTGCGGAGGCGGTCGAAAGCGCGGGCGGCATGCTTCTGGTAACGGCCGATCACGGCAATTGCGAAATGATGCGCGATCCGCAAACCGGGGGCCCGCACACCGCGCATACGACCAATCCGGTGCCGCTGATGCTGTTCGGCGGGCGCAACCGTGGACTGGTCGCGGAGGGTCGACTCGCCGATATCGCGCCGACACTGCTCGAGCTCATGGAATTGCCAAAACCGAAAGAAATGACCGGCACGTCGCTGCTTGCGGGCTAGACCAGATGTGAGCTTTCAGGAGAGCGTTTTTTGTTTTGTCGCATTTTCTTAGGGAAAACCGGTACCCGCTTCTCCGGCAAATGCTCTAAATCAATGCTGAAAGAGCTCATGGCGGCCGCGGCGCGTCCAAATCGTTGTTCCTCTCGCAATGCGCGATCAACCTCTCAAGGAAGGCGGCGCAGCTCAAAAGCTCTGAAACTTCGACGAATTCGTCCGGCTTGTGGGCCTGTTCGATCGAACCCGGACCGATGACAATCGTTGGTATGCCGGCCATGCTGACGAAGAGTCCGGCTTCGGTGCCGAAGCTCACCTTGCCGTAACTGTTGCGCCCGGCGAGCTGTTGTGCGAGCGCGACCAGTGGGTGGTCGAGTTTTATATCGAGCGCAGGGTATTCCAAGATTGCCTCGAAGGCGATGCCGCAGCTCGGCTCGGCTTTCCGCATCGCCGGCTCGATTTCTGACTTTGCCCATGCAACGATTGCATCGGTAACCTCCTTTGACTCATTTGCGCCAAGGCCGCGCGCCTCGAATTCCACTACGCACTCGTCGGGCACGATGTTCAGTGCGGTGCCCCCCTGCACGATGCTGGTGAGCAGCGTCGTGTGCGGAATGTCGTACATATGCTCTCGCTGTCCCGCCTGGGCGAGCTGCGTGGCGCGACGGCGTATCTCCCCAATCAGCGCCGCAGCATATTCCACAGCATTGACGCCGTTCGGCGCCAGCGAGGAATGGCAGGATTTGCCGCGAAAGGTCGCACGCACCCCGTGCTTGCCCTTGTGGCCGACGATGACCTGCATTTGCGTCGGCTCGCCGACAAAACAGCCGAGCGGCTTGACCGGAGCTTGCGCGAGCTCGCGCAACAGCGGCCGCACGCCGATGCAGCCGACCTCTTCGTCGTAGGAGATCGCGAGATGGATCGGCATTTTCAGGCGGGCGCGGCCGATCTCGGGCACCATCGCAAGGCAGACTGCGACAAAGCCCTTCATGTCGGCGGTGCCACGCCCATACAGGCGTCCGTTGCGCTCGATCATTTTGAACGGCGCGCTGGTCCACGGCTGGCGGTCGACAGGGACCACATCGGTATGTCCCGACAGTATGAGGCCGGGCCTGTCCTGCGGCCCGATCGTCACCCACAACGATGCCTTCTGCCGCGTTTCATCCGCGAGCCGCCGGCCCGTTATTCCAAATGAGGCCAGATACTTTTCGATATAGGTGATGAGCGACAGGTTTGAACGATCGCTGACAGTGTCGAACGCAACCAGATCCGCCAGCACTTTCCGAATACGCTCGCCTCTATCGTCAACCATGGTCATGCGGCGCGCCGGTGCTTGGCCGGTCGGAGCGAGGAGGCCAGTTCATATATCCCTCAGCCCCAACACATCTGCCATCGAATAAAGTCCAGGCCTCTTGTCGCGCGCCCATAAAGCGGCATGCAACGCGCCGCGCGCAAAGATCATGCGATCTTCCGCACGGTGGGTGAGCTCCACGCGCTCGGCCGGGCCGGCAAAGATTGCTGAATGCTCACCGACGACGGTTCCGCCGCGCAGCGAGGCAAAGCCGATATCGCCCTGACAGCGCGGCCCGGTTACTCCATCACGACCGCGAACGGAGCGCTGCGCGAGATCGATGCCGCGGCCTGCCGCCGCCGCACGGCCGAGCATCAAAGCGGTGCCCGACGGCGCATCGATCTTCTTGTTGTGGTGCATTTCCACGATTTCAATGTCGTAGTCATCGCCGAGCGTTTTGGCGACGCGCTTGGTCAGTGCCACAAGCAGATTGACGCCAAGGCTCATATTGCCGGATTTCACGATCGTGGCGCGATTGGCCGCTGTGGCGATCACGGCCTCCTCTTCGGCGGAATGTCCGGTGGTGCCGATGATATGGACCTTGCCGGCGGCTGCCGTCAGTTCGGCGAGCGCAAGCGTTGCCGCAGGAATTGTGAATTCAATCAGGCCATCGGCCGCGCTCAGCGCGGTGGCGACATCGCTTGTTACCTTCACGCCGTTGGCACCGAGGCCGGCAAGCTCGCCGGCGTCGCGCCCGATTGCAGTCGATCCACGGGCTTCGACGGCGCCGGCCAGAACAAAGCCCTTGGTCGCCGCGACCGCGTGGATGAGCGTACGCCCCATTCGCCCTGCCGCCCCGGCGATCACCACACGCATCTCGGAATTTGCCGCAGACATGTGGCCTCCAACCGCGCCGATATTGCGGGGCGGCCGCGCCCCAGCAACACGCGCCATTGTTTATGCTAGAGCATTTTCCGGAAAAGTGGGTACCGGTTTTCCGCAAGAAAATGCCACGAGACAAATGCCGCGGAGCGTAACGTGAAGTCCGCTAGAACTTCGGGCCGTCGTAGCCTTCGACGATGATGATATCAGCCGTAGAACTGGCGTCGCGCAGCGTCTTCGCCGCCTGGTAACCAGGCGAACGATAGCAGGCGAGCGCGGCTTCATAACTCGGGAACTCGATCACGACAGTGCGGTCGCGCACCTGGCCTTCCGGCACCTCGCGAGTGCCGGCGCGCACCAGAAAACGTGCGCCGAATTCGCCGAACGGTGCCTGGTTCGCGACGAGATAGGCTTTGTAGCCTTCCGGATCGCTCACATCGATATGGCCGATCCAATAGCCCTTGCGCGCGGCCGATGGCGGCGGCGAACCCACGACCTGAGGTTGCACGCCGTCATAGCCTTCGATGATCACGAAATCGCAGATCGAATGGGCGAGCCGCAGCGGCCGCGCGCGCTGATACTCGTCCGAGCGATAACAGGCGAGCGCGGTGGCGTAATCTGGAAATTCGCGGATCACGGCGCGGGAGCGGAAATGGCCTTCGACGATTTCGCTCCTGCCGCCGCGCACCAGCGCAATGCCGTTGAATTTTTGATGGGCCGGCGGCGTCGCTGCCATATAGGCCTGGTAGCCGACCGGATCGCTGACATCGATCTGCGGAAGCCAGTAGCCCTTGGGCATGGCGCGTTCCCCTTCGACCTCAGACTCTCTCGCGCCTTTCGGCGGCCGCCGCAATCTCGGCCACGATCGCCTTGGCCGCAGCCTTCGGATCCGGCGCAGCAACGACCGGTCGGCCGACAACGAGATAGTCGGCGCCGGCGGCGATCGCCGCGGCCGGAGTCGCAATGCGCTTCTGGTCGTCTGGCTCAGTGCCGGCCGGTCGGATACCGGGAGTCACTAAGATCATTTTTGCTCCGACGATATTGCGAATTCTTGCCGCTTCCTCGGGTGAACAGACGAGGCCGTCGATGCCGATGTCGTGCGCCTGCGCGGCGCGCTCGGCGACAAGCTCCGACACGGTGAAATCGTAGCCGGCGGCGGCCAGATCGGCATCGTCGTAGGAGGTCAGCACGGTCACGGCAAGGATGCGCAGAGTCCCTTCCCGCGCTTCGACCGCCGCTTTCATGGTCTGCGGATAGGCATGCACCGTGAGAAAAGTCGCACCCGATCGGGCGACGCTTTTGACGCCCTGCGCCACCGTATTGCCGATGTCGTGCAGCTTAAGATCAACAAAGACGCGCTTGCCCCCCTCGATCAGCTCTGCGGCATAAGAAAGGCCGCCGGCAAAAGCGAGCTGATAGCCGATCTTGTAGAACGATACGGCCTCGCCGAGCCGCGCCACCATGCTCTGCGCCGCCTCGACCGAAGAGACATCGAGGGCGACGATCAAGCGGTCGCGCGGCTCAAGCTGCATCGCCCTCTCCTCGACGCGGACGTACTATCAAGATCGGCATTCGCTCCTAGGCCATAACGCTGGCCAATGCGATCAGCCTGCGCATAGCACTTTTCAAGGCGGCTGCAAGGGTTTCGTCTTTGAGATTGTCCATTTCGTCGAAAGCCTGGTCGGCACGCGGCACGGCCACCTGCTCCGGAATCACGAGCGCGCCGCAACCCAATTCCAGGATCTGGCGCAAGGCCATCAGCGAGCGCAGTCCGCCCGCCGAGCCGTTCGCAGCCGAAGCAATGGCGAACACGCGGCCCTTGAAGGCACCGTAGGTCGGCTCGCCCGGCTCGCGCACCCGCGAAATCCAGTCGATCATATTCTTGATCAGCGGCGTCACCGAAGCGCTGTATTCAGGACTCGTGATGACGATGCCCTGGTGCGCCAAGAACAGGCGCTTGAGCTTCAGCGCCGATTCCGGCATGCCTGCGGAGGCCGCGAGATCGGCGTCGAACAGCGGCAGCGTGTAGTCCTCAAGCGAAATCTTTGTGACCTCGGCCTCGGCGAGAGCAAGCTCCTTTGCTGCCAGCGCCGCCAGGCGTGCATTGTGCGAGCCGGTACGCAACGAACCGGGGACGACCAGGATCTTTGGTGTACGCATAAGCGATGCGCATCAGGCCTTGCGATAGACCCAGACCCGCGCCGGCGGAATGTTCAGCCAAATGCGTTCGGAGGCTTCGGCGGAAAATCCTTTTAGCCGCGTGGGTACCGGAGACGCCACCGAATAGGTGAATTGGATGAAAGGCGCGCCGGGCAGCATCAAATCGAAGGCGTCGCGCAACAGCCGCAACCGCATCTTGACCGGCTTGGTAATCAGCGGCAGGCCCGAGACGACTGCAGCGGCGGGCTGCAGAAGCAGCGCTTCCAAAAGCCGCCGCATGCTGTATGCATCACCCTGGACCAGCGTGGCTTGCGGAAAGCGGGTGCGCAGGATTCGACAGAATGACGGATTGAATTCGACCAGAACGAGCCGCGACGGCTCGACTCCGGCGCGCACCAGAGCCTCGGTGACCGGCCCGGTGCCGGGACCCAATTCCACTACCGGCCCGGAGCTGTGCGGATCGACATAGCGCGCCATCGTGCGGGCAAGCATTTTGCCCGAGGGCGTCACCGCGCCCGTCGACAGCGGACGCTCGATCCACGAGCGGATGAATCGCACTTCGTCGTCGAGCCGGATACCGCGCTTGAGCTCGAACTGCTTGATGCGCTGCTCGATCTTCTTGCCGATATCGTCGCGGCGCTGCTCGAGAATCCGGAACTGCCGCTCGATACGACGCTCGATGATGGTCTTGCCGAATTCGAGTAGCCTCAGCTGCCGCTCGATCTTTCGTTCGAATTTTTGCAAAGCCGGCAGCGGCATGACATCCCACGCGACAAATTTCCATGCGACAGAATCTTGCCGCTTTTAAAGCATTTGAGTGACAAAGGCCATATAGAGCTATGCCGAACCGGCACGACTACCTAGGCCGTCAAGGAACTCCTTGACCTTACCAAGAAAGCCCGACGATTCCGGTTGCGTCTCGGTCGACGACAGTCGATCGAACTCGGCCAACAATTCGCGCTGCTTCTTCGTGAGCTTCTGCGGTGTTTCGACGACGACCTGAACGTACATGTCGCCGTTCTGGCGCGCCCGCAATACCGGCATACCTTTGGACTGCAGTCGAAAGCGCCGGCCTGATTGCGTTCCTTCCGGAATTTTGACCTTGGTCTTCCCGCCATCGATGGTCGGCACTTCAACTTCGCCGCCCAAGGCGGCCGTCACCATCGACACCGGGACGCGGCAATGCAGGTCGGCGCCCTCGCGCTGGAAGAATGGATGCGCGCCGATCGACAGGAAAATGTAGAGGTCGCCCGGTGGGCCGCCGCGAATGCCGGCTTCGCCTTCGCCGGCCAGGCGAATGCGCGTGCCGTCTTCGACGCCAGGCGGGATGTTCACTGCCAGCGTGCGCTCCCGTGTCACGCGGCCGGAGCCGGCACAAGCCACGCACGGACTGTCAATCGACTGGCCGCGGCCGTGGCAATTCGGGCAGGTCCGCTCAAGCGTAAAGAAGCCTTGCGCGTGGCGCACGCGGCCCTGACCTCCGCACATTGGACAGATTTTCGGCTTGGTGCCGGCCTTGGCACCGGAGCCCGAACAGGCCTCGCATGTCACCGAGGTCGGGATGCGGATCTGCGCATTCTTGCCAAGATAGGCGTCCTGGAGCGAGATCTCCATGTTGTAGCGCAGATCGGCGCCGCGCTCGCGGCCAGAACCGCGGCCGCGGCCGGTCGACATGCCGAAAATGCCTTCGAACAGATCGGAGAAGGTCGTGCTGAATTCGGCGCCGAAGCCGGCAGCCGAGCCGCCCATGCCATGCTCGAACGCGGCATGGCCATAGCGGTCGTAAGCTGCACGCTTCTCAGGGTCCTTGAGAACCTCGTACGCTTCGTTGACTTCCTTGAAGCGGTGTTCGGCTTCCTTATCACCCGGATTGCGATCCGGATGGTACTGCATGGCCTGTTTGCGGAACGCCGCCTTGATGTCGGTCTCGCTCGCGGTGCGATCGACCGCCAGAGTTTCGTAGTAACAGCGCTTGGCCATTAGACCCCGCCCGAAGATGTCCAATGAGCCAAGATGCGAGGCAAGTTACAAGCCGAATGACCAGCCCAGTCGACAGACAAGCAATCGGCCGACTCGACCATCTTGCTGGCTGCTGACGACGTGCACCCCCGCTTTTCATTCGGGGGTGCTACACTGTAATGCCGCAACGGCATCGCCCGCCTCGCCGGCTCAAGCGGATTTTTTATTCTTCTTGTCGTCGTCGACTTCGGTGAATTCGGCATCGACGACGTCTTCCTTCTTGCCCTCGGCTCCAGAGCCGGCACCAGCGCCGCCGGTCTGCTGCTCCGCAGCCTGCTTGTACATGGCCTCGCCGAGCTTCATCGATGCCTGCGCCAGGGCATTGGTCTTTGCCGCAATCACGCCGGCATCATTGCCCTTCAAGGCTTCCTTGAGATCGGCCATCGCGTTTTCAATGGCGCGACGATCGGCCTCGCTGACCTTTGAACCGTGCTCGGCGAGCGTCTTCTCGGTCGAGTGGACCAGCGCTTCGGCATGGTTCTTCGCTTCGACCTGCGCTTTGCGCTTCTTGTCCTCCTCGGCGTGAGCTTCGGCGTCCTTCACCATCTTCTCGATATCGGCTTCGGACAGGCCGCCCGAAGCTTGGATGCGAATCTGCTGCTCCTTGCCGGTGCCTTTGTCTTTGGCCGACACGTTGACAATGCCATTGGCGTCAATGTCGAAGGTGACCTCGATCTGCGGTACGCCGCGCGGCGCCGGCGGGATGCCGACCAGATCGAACTGGCCAAGCAGCTTGTTGTCGGCTGCCATTTCGCGCTCGCCCTGGAACACACGGATCGTTACCGCGGTCTGACCGTCTTCGGCAGTCGAGAACACCTGGCTCTTCTTCGTCGGGATGGTCGTATTGCGATCGATTAGGCGCGTGAACACGCCGCCGAGCGTCTCGATGCCAAGGGACAGCGGCGTCACATCGAGCAGCAGCACGTCCTTGACATCGCCCTGCAGCACGCCCGCCTGGATCGCCGCGCCGACCGCTACCACCTCGTCCGGATTGACGCCCTTGTGCGGCTCCTTGCCGAACAATTGCTTCACAACCTCCTGGACCTTCGGCATGCGCGTCATGCCGCCGACGAGAACAACCTCATTGATCTCGGCCGCAGAGAGACCAGCATCTTTGAGCGCCAGCCGGCACGGCTCCACGGTCTTCTGAATGAGATCCTCGACCAGCGCCTCGAACTTGGCGCGCGTGAGCTTCATCGTCAGGTGCTTCGGGCCGGAAGCATCTGCGGTAATGAAGGGCAGATTGATTTCGGTCTGCGTCGTCGACGACAGCTCGATCTTGGCTTTTTCGGCGGCTTCCTTGAGCCGCTGCAGCGCAAGCTTGTCACGGCGCAGATCGATGCCCTGCTCCTTCTGGAATTCATCGGCCAGATAGTTCACCAGCCGCATATCGAAATCTTCGCCGCCGAGGAAGGTGTCGCCATTGGTCGATTTCACCTCGAACACGCCGTCGCCGATTTCGAGTATCGAAATATCGAATGTGCCGCCGCCGAGATCGTAGACCGCGATCATGCCGGACTTGTTCTTGTCGAGCCCGTAGGCGAGCGCGGCTGCCGTCGGCTCGTTGATGATGCGCAGCACTTCGAGGCCGGCGATCTTGCCGGCATCCTTGGTGGCCTGACGCTGTGCGTCGTTGAAATAGGCCGGGACGGTGATGACGGCCTGCTCGACCTTGCTGCCGAGATAGGCCTCTGCCGTCTCTTTCATCTTCTGCAGCACGAAGGCGGAAATCTGTGACGGCGAATAGGTCTTGCCTTCGACCTCGACCCAGGCGTCGCCATTCGAGGCGCGCGTAATCTTATAAGGGACAAGCTTCTTGTCCTTTTCCACCGTTGGGTCGTCGTAGCGACGCCCGATGAGACGTTTGACTGCGAAAATTGTGCGCTCCGGATTGGTGACCGCTTGGCGCTTTGCCGGCTGGCCGACGAGGCGCTCGCCATCGTCCGTGAAAGCAACGATAGACGGCGTGGTGCGCATGCCCTCCGAATTTTCGATGACCTTTGGCGTCTTGCCTTCCATGACGGCGACGCAGGAATTCGTGGTCCCAAGATCGATACCGATGACCTTGCCCATGGTCCTAAATCCTCTCTCTTGCGGCAGGTCGGGCAGGCCCCGAAGGCGCCCAAAAATCCGACCCCCTTTTTCTACGCTCGGTCCACCTCAGGCGCGGCGCAAGCCAACTGTCATACATGCTTGCTGCGCGAGGCAATTTCCCTTGGCTCATATAGGAGGGCATCATTGGCCTGCAAGGCAGGAGCCGCCGGTAATGCGCCTCGCATCGGATATTGGCGGCCGCCCAGGCAAAGCGCGGGGACTGCACGGCCCGTATGCAGGCCGATGGTCGGCGCGCATTGACATGCCGGATGTCCGCGAATTGCCATATAATCCCTGCCCCACCAGCGCCCGCAGCCGACGCGGCAAGCCGCGTGAAATGCGCGACGCGCGGCAAAATTGCCGGGCCGTGGTAAAGGCCCGATAAAGACCTGCTCAAGCGCTGCGCAATGGCGAAATCTCAAGCCCTGAACCTTGGAATTGACGGGCTGCGGCTCTATCGCGGCTACCTCGACCGTGAAGCGCAGGCCGCGATGGTCGCGCAGATCCGGCAGGTTTGCGCAGCCGCGCCTCCGTTTACGCCGCGAATGCCGAAATCGGGCCGGCCGTTTTCTGTGCGCATGACAAATTGCGGTGTGCTTGGCTGGGTCTCGGACGAGAACGGCTATCGCTATCAGGCGACCCATCCGGAGACCGGGCAAGCGTGGCCGCCGCTGCCACAGGCTTTGGCAAGGATCTGGGGCGAGATCGCCGATTATCCCTGTGTGCCGGAGGCCTGCCTGATCAATTTCTACAGGGCCTCGGCAAAGATGGGTCTACATCAGGACCGCGACGAGCGGGATTTTGCCGCACCTGTCGTCTCGCTTTCGCTTGGCGATTCCTGTTTGTTTCGGGTCGGCGGTATGAGACGCAGCGATCCTACTCGCTCCTTTCGGCTCGATTCGGGTGACGTGGTCGTGCTGGGGGGCGCCGCGCGGCTGGCCTTTCATGGCGTCGACCGGATTTATCCCGGCACCTCAACCCTGCTCACCGAGGCCGGCTTCAGCGAGGCTGGATCTGGTCTGGGCCGGCCGAAGGGGACTGGACGGATTAACCTGACCATGCGACGGGTGACGACGCCCGATACCGTAGCAGCGGAGCCCGCGCTTAACGGCCGTTCATGACCAGAGTGACACAGATTCGACCCGATCGGGTGCGCGAGGCTCTTGCCGCCGCGGCTCTTGCCGCCGCGGCTTTGATCGCTGCAGCATTGGTCCTCTCGGAACCCGCAGCGCATGCAGCCGACGTGATTTTTCCGACAGGCTCGCGACTCGGGCTCATTCCGCCCGCCAGCATGGTGCCAAGCCGTAATTTCATGGGTTTCGAAGATCCCGACAAGAATGCGGCCATTCTCCTGACCACGTTGCCGGCGCAGGCCTATGCGCAGCTCGAAAAATCCATGATGCCCGATGCGCTGCGCAAGCAGGGCGTCGAGATCGACAAGCGCGAGCCAATTCAGCTCAGCCTCGGCAAAGGCTTTCTGCTCAGCGGCAAACAGACTGCCAACAATGCGCGCTACCGCAAATGGCTGCTGGTCGTGTCGGCAGGGGATATCACGGCGCTGGTCACCGTGCAGGTCCCTGAGCAGGACGCCACCTATCCCGACAAAGCGATGCGCGATGTTATCGCATCACTTGCGATACGTCCGAGTGTGCCCGACGCCGAGCGGCTCAGCCTGTTGCCGTTCAAAGTCGGCGATTTGGCCGGTTTCCAGGTCGAAGACGTCCTGCCGGGACGCGCTTTGATGCTGGTCGACAAGGCGAGCGAGACGACTGCCGACCGCGATGCCGATCAAGGCAAAGGCCAGGGCGAGACCGCGGACGACGCCCAAGGTCACATCCAGGAGCAAAGCAAACATCGCATTGGCGGCCAGAGCAAAAACCAAGATGCCCTCGCCAACCCGCCAACTTTAAACGCGCGCTTCTTCATCGCCGCAATGCCGGGCGGCCCCGGCCAGCCGGAAGACCGCGATAATTTCGCGCGCGTGCTGTTCCAGCAGATCGGCGGCGTCAAGGATGTGCAGGTCACCGACGCAGAACCACTGCGCATCAACAATCAGTCGGGCTACGAAACCTTGGCCAAAGCCAAGGAATCGCAGAGCGAGACCGATGTCATGATTGTGCAGTGGCTGCGCTTTGGTACCGGCGGCTTCTTACAGATGGTCGGCATTGCGCGTGCCAACGTGTGGCCGGATATGTTTACCCGCCTGCGCACCGTGCGCGACAACATCGATCCAAAATAGTCGACCGGCGTCAGCCAACCGCCTTCGCGTTGTCGTTGGTGGCGTTGTCGGCGGCCTGGGCCGGCGCGGTCTTGGGACCGCCCTTGGAAACGCCGACCAGCGCCGGGCGCAAAATACGTTCGCCGATCATATAGCCCGGCTGTACCACCTGCACAACGCTGCCTGCCGGCACGCTTGCATCCGGCACTTCAAACATCGCCTGATGCAAATTCGGGTCGAATTTCTCGCCCTGCGGCGAGAACTGGCGAATGCCGTTCTTCTCCAGCGCCTTCAGCAGCTCGCGCTCTGTCAGATCGACACCCTCGATCAGCGCTTTGACGCCGCTTTCGGCGTTGGCGCGCATCTCCGGCGTTACCGCGTCGAGCGCGCGCCGCATATTGTCGGCAACCGCGAGCATATCGCGCGCAAACGAGGCCACGCTGTAGACTCGTGAATCGGCGATCTCGCGCTCGGTCCGCTTGCGCAGATTTTCCATTTCGGCGAGCGTGCGCAAGAGCCGATCCTTCAGGTCGGCATTTTCGCGCTCAAGCGCGGTGGAGGGCGCAGGACTTGGCTCACGATCTGGCGCCTGGCCTGAAGCCTGATTTGGCGCCTGACCCGAAGTCTGATTTGGCGGAGCATTTTCGGCGGCGCCTGGCGCCTGATCCGGCGCGGCAGCCTCAGGCGGCGGGGCCGCTTCGTCCTCAGCGCGAGCGGTCTGTTCCGTCATCTGCGATCCCATTAGTTCAGCGATACGAAAAACACCCAAATTTTCGGCAGCGGCAACCTCGGTCCGCGCCAATGTCGGGCATATCAGGGCTGAAAGCGCAAAAATCAAGCGGCCCGACCGGGAAGATCGGCGCAGAGAGAGACTGGAAAATGGCCTTAGCCGCCGAGCAGCTTACTCACCACCTTGGCCGTATAGTCCACCATCGGAACAATTCGTGCGTAATTGAGCCGTGTCGGGCCGATCACTCCAAGCACACCGACAATATGGCCCGACGCATCGTGATAGGGCGCGACAATCGTGGAAGAGCCCGACAGCGAGAACAGCTTGTTTTCCGAGCCGATGAAGACGCGCACCCCGTCGGCCTGTTCGGCACGGCCGAGCAAATCGATGACCTCGCGCCGGGTCTCAAGATCATCGAACAGAAGCCGCACCCGCTCGAGATCCGCGATTGCTTTGAGGTCGTCGAGCAGATGCGCTTGACCCCGGACAATGAGCTTGCGCTCCTCGTTTTCACCGCCCGACCAGCTTGCCAGGCCGTCGGCGACAATTCTCTGGGTGAGCTCGTCGAGCTGCGCCTTGCTCTCCTGCAGCGTCCGTTCGATCTCGCGCTTCACCTCATCAAGCGTATGGCCGCGGATCCGCGCATTGAGAAAATTGGTCGCTTCGGTCAGCGCCGACGTCGGCAGGCCGACCGGTATGTTAAGCACGCGGTTTTCGACCTGGCCATCTTCCCCGACGAGGATCACGAGCGCTCGTTCCGGCTCGAGTCGGACGAATTCGATGTGTTTTAGGCGCGGATTCGATTTCGCGGTCAGCACGACGCCGGCGGCTCGGCTCAGACCCGAAAGCAAGCCAGAAGCTTCGGTCAAAACGGCTTCGACCGATTTGCTCTGCCCAGAGGCGGCGACCTGAGCTTCGATCGCCTTGCGGTCGCGTTCGGTGAGATCGCCGACTTGCATCAAGGCATCGACAAAGAAGCGCAAGCCGATTTCGGTCGGCAGCCGTCCGGCCGAGGTATGTGGCGCATAGACCAGCCCGAGCTGCTCGAGGTCCGACATCACATTGCGCACCGAGGCAGGCGACAGCGTCATCGGCAGAATGCGCGAGAGGTTGCGCGAACCGACCGGCTCGCCGGTGGCCAGATAGCTTTCGACGATCTGACGAAAAATCTCGCGCGATCGCTCATTGAGCTGCGCGAGGCCCTGCTGGTTCACGCCAACCGGGAATTCATGACTGGCCAAGTCTTGCGACCCTCCAAGTCTTGCGACTTTCACCTGTGATGCGGCGCCGCAAGCGGGAACCCGCCTCAACACCGCAAGCCAGCAAAATATATCATCCTGCTGTCGCTATCGCACGGGGCGCGGTCTCGGCGCGCAGCAAGTCCATAAGCTTACGAACCGAACCGAATTCCTCCAGGCGATCGACGGCCTCGATGACCGCGCAGGCGTTTGCGTCCGACAGGACGCCCGCAGCATAGGTGCGGAACTTTTCTTCGATCTGGGCGCGCGACAGCGGATTCTCCGGCGCGCCAAGCGGATGCTCGCACTCTGCCGACAAGAGCGTGCCATCCACCATCTCGATGTCGACGACGGCCTGTGAGCCCTTAACCGTAGGATCGGCGCGCACCTGGACCCGTTGCGCGGCAAATGCTCGCAATCGCGAATCGTCATAGCGATCGCGCTCAAACTGCGCCAAGGTGAGCGCTCGATCATGAAGGATGATGGCCGCGATGTAATGCGCGGACAACAGCGCCTCGAATTTGGCTTTGTAGGTGGCAAAGGCGCCATGCAGGTCAAAGGCGCTCTGGCTCAGCGCGACGCGAACCTGACGCACCTGGGCCGGACCGATCTTATTCCTCTCCACGAGATCGAACATGGCGGTGGCCAAGCCTTGAATGACCGTCGCTGACGGCCAGAGCCGCAGGGCGATTTGCTCAAGCTCAAAACGCTTGCCGAGTTCGGCAACAGCGAGACCGGGCAAGCCGCCATTGGCGTAGCTGTGGTAGAGACCGCCATCCTTGGCGGTGAGAAACTCGCGGGTGGCGACAAAATTTTGCTGCGCCAACAGGGCCGCCAGGAGTCCCGACAGCGCGCCGCGGCATTGATGGAATTTCACCGTCGGCGTGCCCCAGGCGGCATAGGTGCCGGCGGCCTGGCTGCCGGCCAGGCCGAAAGCGCGCGCCATGGTATCGGCATCGAATCGAAGCAGCGAACCGACGGCGGCTGCCGCACCGAACGGGCCAATGATGCCTGGCCCATGCCAGCCGCGGGCACGAAATGCCGGATAATCGAGGCTGATGCCGATGCGGGTCGTCACTTCGCAGCCCGCGGCAATCGCGACCAAAAGCGCGCGCCCCGAAAGCCCGTCGCGCTCCGCGATCATCAGCGCCGGCGGTACGACTTCCGGTGTGATATGAGTCATGGTCGCGCGATGCACATCGCACATGGTGGTAGCGGTGACGAGATAAGCGTTCAGGAGCGTGGCGCCGGCGAGCGATAGATAGCCGCCGCCGATCACGCTCGATTGGGCGCCTTGTGCCAACGCGGCGGCGAAGGCCGCGACCTGAGGGGTTTCCTCGCCGCGTCTGCCGGCGACCGCACAGGCCAGCGCGTCAAGCAAAAGATTCTTGCAATGGTCGCGCACTGACGGCGGAAGATCGTCATGAGTCAGCGTGGCGGCGAATGTCGCGATCGCTTGGGTCGCTTCCATAACTGGCGCAAGCCTCCCGGATTCCAGGACAAGCGTAACGGCTGATCGCGCCGCGAGGCAACCGGTACCGCAACGGGCCTGCGGCATCGTTGCGTTTGGCGCCATTGCACTGATGACCGCGGACCGCCTAAAAGACGCTTCATTCGGCAACCGGGAGATCTGCATGCGGCCGAGCCGCCGACAGCCTGATGAGTTGCGCGCCGTCTCGCTCGAACGCGGCGTGGTCAAATACGCGGAGGGGTCCTGCTTCGTGAAATTCGGCGACACCCACGTCCTGGTCACCGCCACGCTCGAGGATCGGCTGCCGCCTTGGCTGAAGGGCCAGGCGCGCGGCTGGATCACCGCCGAATATGGCATGCTGCCGCGCGCGACACTTGAGCGGACCCGCCGCGAAGCTTCGGCGGGCAGGCAGAATGGCCGCACAGTCGAAATTCAACGACTGATCGGACGCAGCCTGCGCTCGGTCGTGGACCTCAAGGCGCTCGGCGAACGGCAAATCACCATTGATTGCGACGTGATCCAGGCCGACGGCGGCACCCGCACGGCCTCGATCACCGGCGCCTGGATCGCGCTGCATGATTGTCTCGCCTGGATGAAGGCGCGGCAGATGATCGAGGCCGAGGTGCTGCGCGACCATATTGCGGCGATTTCCTGCGGCGTCTGCGCGGGCGTGGCGGTGCTTGACCTCGATTATGCCGAGGATTCGCAGGCCGATACTGACGCGAATTTTGTGCTGACCGGCTCCGGTCATATCGTCGAAGTGCAAGCGACGGCGGAAAAGACCCCGTTTTCGGAAGAGCAGTTTTCGGCGCTGCTGGCGCTGGCGCGCAAAGGTGTCGCCAAACTGGTTGATTTGCAAAAGATGGCGGTGATGTGAGCGGCCCTCCTCATCGTCGCATCACAGGCAGGCTCGTGATTGCGACGCATAATCCGGGAAAGCTCGCGGAGATGCGCGAATTGCTTACGCCCTATGGCGTCGACGCACTATCGGCGGGCGAATTGGGACTCAAAGAGCCTGAAGAAACCGGTACGAGCTTCGGCGATAATGCGCGAATCAAGGCGCAAAGCGTCGCCGAAGCGACGGATTTGCCGGCTTTTGCCGACGATTCCGGCCTGGTCGTGGATGCGCTCGACGGCGAGCCGGGAATCTATTCGGCGCGGTGGGCCGGCCCTGATAAGGATTTTGCCAGAGCCATGCGCATGATCGAAGACAAATTGCACGGGCGCGGCGCCCTCAGTCCTGACCGACGCAAGGCGCATTTCATCTCGGCACTTTGCGTCGCTTGGCCGGACGGCCATCTGGAGCAATTCGAGGGTCGCGTCGATGGCGTGCTGGTCTGGCCGCCGCGGGGCGACAAAGGCTTTGGCTATGATCCGATGTTCCTGCCCGATGGCCATAAGCGGACTTTTGGCGAAATGGCCAGCGAGGAGAAACATGGTCTTCCCCCGCGCGGCAGAGGTCTCTCGCATCGGGCCCGCGCCTTTCTGGAGCTCGCGGAGGCGTGCCTTGGGTAGCAGCGGCTCGGCCGGTAAGGAGGCGTTCGGCGTCTATATTCATTGGCCGTTTTGCCTATCGAAATGTCCGTATTGCGACTTCAACAGCCATGTCCGGCATGCGGCGATCGACGAGCAGCGCTTTCTGCGGGCGTTTCACCGCGAGATCGAAACGGTCGCCGAGCGGGTGCGCGGCCGCACCGTCTCGACCATTTTTTTCGGCGGCGGCACGCCATCCTTGATGCAGCCATCGACGATTGCCGGTGTGCTTAATTCTATCGCCCGTCAGTGGCGCGTCGCAGCTGATGCGGAAATCACGCTGGAAGCGAATCCGACCAGCGTCGAAGCCACCCGCTTTCGCGGCTATCGCGCCGCCGGTGTCAATCGTGTTTCGCTCGGCGTTCAGGCGCTCGACGATCAGGTCTTGGCCGAGCTTGGGCGGCTGCATACCGCGCGGGAGGCGCTTGAGGCCGTCGGCGTCGCTCGCTTGGTGTTTGATCGCTATTCTTTCGACCTGATCTATGCGCGGCCGAACCAGACGCCCAAGGCTTGGGCTAAAGAACTCAAAGCTGCGCTCGCAGAGGCCGGCGAGCATCTTTCGCTTTACCAATTGACCATCGAGCCCGAAACGCCGTTTGCTGCGCTCCACGCGGCAGGCAGATTGCAGTTGCCGGACGAGGACACGGCCCGCGCGCTTTACGATACGACGCAGGAGATCTGCGCCGCGCACGGCTTGCCGGCCTATGAAATTTCAAACCATGCCCGACCCGGCGCCGAGTGTCGGCACAATCTCGTCTATTGGCGCGCCCAGGAATATGCCGGCATCGGCCCGGGCGCGCATGGCCGGCTCGACATTGACGGCGAGCGCCATGCTACCGCGACAGCAAGACGGCCGGAGGCTTGGCTGGCGCTGGTAGAGGCGGAAGGCCACGGGATCACCAGTGACGAGGTGCTTTTGCGGGAGGAGCGCGCCGACGAGTTTCTTCTGATGGGGCTTCGGCTGTCCGAGGGTATCGAACTCGCGCGCTATGAGGCCATTGCGGGGCGGACCCTGGATCCCGCGCGCATTGCGACGCTGCGTGAGCATGGGCTGGTCGAAACGACAGAAACAGGCCGCCTGCGCGTAACGATGCCGGGCTTTCCGGTCCTAGACGCGGTCGTCGCCGATTTGGCCGCGTAGGCACGGCTCCGATTTCATAAGTCGGCTTACTATCCGGCCGGCGAGCCGCCGAAGCTTTTTGGTGCAGCGGCCACCACTTGGGCGCCGCCGGGCGCCACCCGCAGGACTGCAAGCCCGCGATCATTCGTGCCGTCGGGACGGAAGCGAAACAGCCCATCGATCCCCGAAAAGCCGGAGGGATTGGTCAGCGTTTCAGGCGAGAACCGGTTCGCACCCTGCGTCTTGACCAGGGCGGCGACCAAGGCCACCGCGTCATAGGCCAAAGTGGCAGTTCGGACCGGGTCCTGCTTGTAACGGGCGCGATAGCGCATGGTGAAGTTGCGGTACCCTGCCGCGTCAGGCGCCGCATACCAGCCGCCATCTAACGATGCGGTCGCATAAATTCGCGGATCGTCCCACAGTCCGGTGCCGAGAAGCTGCAGCCGTTTCACATTGACGCCGTTACCGGCCAGGGCGGCGACAACATCTGGGACGGCGTCCCCGCCATCGGGAATGAACAGCGAATCGGCACGGGCCGACGCCTGGGCCACGATCCTGACTGGATTCGCCATGCCACCTTTGTCGTGAGGGTAATGTTCCAGCGCGATAATTTGCCCGTTGTGACGCGCCACCGCCTGCTTGAGCGAGGCTTCCACCACCGCGCCATAGGCGTTGTCCGGGATGAGCGCCGCAAAGGAGTGCTTTCCGGTGGCGGCGGCATATTGAACGATTCGCTCGACGTCTGATTCCGGCAAAAAGCTCAAGAGATAGACGCCGCTTGCCGCGACATTTGCGTCCGTTGAAAACGCGATGACGGGGATGTTGCGCGCCCGCGCCACTTGCCCGACGTAAGTGACCGACTGTGCGAAAAGCGGGCCTAGGACGATTTCGGCCCCTTCGTCGATCGCCTGCTGGGCGCCAAGCCGGGCCGCCTCGGCTGTGCCGCCGTCGTCTTTCAGCAAAAGCTGCACATTCGGTTCTTTGAATTCCGCAATCGCCATTTCCGCAGCATTGCGCATGGCTTGGCCGGCGACACCCGCATTGCCGGGCGCGCTCAGAGGCAGAATAAGGCCAGCCTTGACCTGACCGGCGCCGATCGTCACGCCCTGTGGCGTCTGCGCACCGCTCTGCGCCGGCGGTGTGGCGGAAAGATATTGCGAATTCTGGGTGCACCCGGCTGCAAACAGGCCGGTCGTCGCCAAAAGCCCCGCAATCGAGCGGCGCCGCGTCGGCATGGACGCCGACGCCAAAGGCTTCGATTGCGACGACACGGGCGGTTCTCCTCACGGCGCGGACAATAGCGCCAAGCCAATAGGCATCGCCAATCTGACATATTGGCGGCGAATCGTTAACCAAAGGAATGAACAGGACATTCCGGCGCGCCGGGGCCGGTTCGCGCGATGGCGCCGCGGCTTCGCCGTCATGACGCCAGAGCGCGGCGCGGCTAAATTGGCGGCGATGAGCAAGACCAACCAAAATCAGGCCGCCCCCGAGCGACAGCGGCGCTACACGCTTGCCGGTCAACGGATCTCGGCGCCAAAACTTGCGCCCGGCCTGCATATCGTCGCAACTCCCATCGGCAATCTCGGCGATATCACGTTGCGGGCGCTGGAAGCTCTTGCCGGTGCCGACGTGATCGCCTGTGAGGACACCCGGGTCACCCGTAAGCTTCTTGATCGTTACGGGATTGCGACGCCGCTAACGCCTTATCATGAGCACAATGCGGCGCAGGCAAGGCCGATGTTGCTGAATCGCCTGCTGCAGGGCGCGAGTATTGCGCTGGTATCGGATGCCGGCACGCCGCTGGTGTCCGATCCGGGATTTAAATTGGTGCGCGCCGCGCAGGAGGCGGGATTGACCGTCACAACGCTGCCTGGCGCCTCGTCGCTCCTGGCTGCGCTGACGGTCGCTGGCTTGCCGACCGATCAGTTCCTGTTCGCGGGCTTTCTGCCGCCGAAACAAGCCGCGCGCCGTTCGCGTATCGCCGAGCTCGGCCATATTCCGGGAACGCTCGTCTTCTTTGAGACCGCACCGCGCATCGCTGCGGCGCTGGCCGATCTCGCCGATGGTCTCGGCCAGCAACGCCAAGCGGCGCTGTGTCGCGAGCTGACCAAGCTGCACGAGGATGTGCAGCGCGGCAGTCTCAGAGCGCTGGCGGACGCTTGTGCCGATAAGGAGCCGCGCGGCGAGCTTGTGCTGGTCGTCGCGCCGCCGCCGGCACGACAGCCCGCGAGTGCGGCCGAAATGGAGTCCTTGCTGCGCGAGGCGCTGTCGCGCGGATCAGTAAAGGATGCCGTCGATGAAGTTGCGGATTTGACCGGCCTGCCGCGGCGCGACGTCTATCAACGCGCGCTGGCGCTCGCCAAAACCGAAGGGCAAGCCAGCGATGGCACGCCGCGCTGAACCGCTCAAGCCGCTCAAAGCCGCGCCGCGACCGGAACGCCTGGCGGCATTCAAGCTTGGCCTCTCGGCCGAAAGCCGCGCCGCCATGCTCTTAATCGCCAAGGCCTATCGGATTCTGGCGCGGCGTTGGAAAACGCCATTCGGCGAAATCGACATTGTTGCCCGCCGTCGCCGCACCCTGATCTTTGTCGAGGTCAAAGCGCGCGCGACCCTGGACGAGGCTGTGGAAGCCGTCACGGAACGTTCAAAGCAGCGCATCATCGGCGCCGCCGAGCTCTGGCTCGCGCACCATCCCGCCGACGCCGAGGGCGACATTCGTTTCGACGTGATCGTGGTCGTGCCGGGCAAGATCCCGCAGCATATCGTCAACGCTTTCGATGCCGGCCGCTGATTCACGCATGGCTGTAGCCCGCAGCGCAGAAATTGCGTAGAGCTTTGCCGCCACCATTGCGGTGACCCGCCCCGTTGTCCCAAGAGCCGAAAGAAACAATGAGCTTGAATGTCGCCGTCCAAATGGATCCGATCGAGCGGATCAACATCCGTGGCGATTCCACCTTTGCTTTACTGCTGGAGGCGCAAGCACGCGCTTTTAACTTGTCCTATTACACGCCGGACAGGCTGTCCTTGCGTGACGGTAAAGTGCTTACCACCGTCCACCCGCTGGTCGTGCGCGATATTCCGGGCGATCATTTTACCCTGGGTGAGCCGCGACAAGCCGAGCTATCCTCGTTTGATGTGGTGCTGCTGCGTCAAGACCCGCCGTTCGACCTCGCCTACATCACCTCGACGCATATGCTCGAGCGGGTCCAGCCGAAGACGCTCGTGGTCAACGACCCGGCGCAGGTGCGCAATGCGCCGGAAAAGGTCTTTGTCACCGAATTTCCCGATCTGATGCCGCCGACGCTGGTGACGCGCGATCTCGCCGCGATCAAAGCGTTTCGCGCCGAGCATGGCGATATCGTCATGAAGCCGCTTTACGGCAAAGGCGGCGAAGCGGTGTTTCTGCTGTCGCGCGAGGATCTCAATTTCGGCTCGCTCTACGATCTGTTCGCTGCCACATTTCGCGAGCCTTGGGTGGTGCAGAAATTTCTGCCGGCGGTGAAGGAGGGCGACAAACGCATCATTTTGGTGGACGGCGAATTTGCCGGCGCCGTGAATCGGGTGCCCGCGGCAGATGATCTGCGCTCCAACATGGTGCGCGGCGGCCTGCCCAAGGCGACCGACCTCACCGATCGCGAGCGCGAAATCTGCAAGCGGCTCGGACCGGCTCTGCGCGAGCGCGGCCTGCTATTTGTCGGCATCGACGTGATCGGCAATTATCTCACCGAGATCAATGTCACTTCGCCGACCGGCATTCGCGCCGTGAAGAATTTCGGCGGGCCCGACATCGCAGCCCTGATCTGGGACAAGATCCTGGAAAAGCGCCGCTGATTTTGCTCGCTGCGCGCCGGCACGGGCGCCACAGCGCCGATGCCCGAGCGCGTGGATTTGCGTACCGTGAGCACGAGTGCCGCGGCAATGATGCAGAGCGCTTAGCACGCCTGGCGTGCCCATGGCGGCGGCGACCAAAAGAGTGAAGAAGGTTACGGCGCCACCACCCAGCCATAATGCCGTCGGCAGGCGCGACTTATCCGACGAGATTCTCGAGACAACACGCCGCGAATTGCTGGACGCGGGCAAGCGCCGATGAGCCCCGGCTGCGCGCGCCGGAACTTCTGTTCCTTAAATGTTCTTGCGGTGAAACGTCCGGTAGTTTAGATTTGTTCCCGCGACCAAGGGGGGCATGCCTCCGATAGGGAAAGACATTCCTCGGGCGGGCCAGACATCGATCAGGCAAAGGCAGGCATCAATCAGGCAAAGGCAGACATCGATCGGGCAAACATGGTCCAGCGCGTCTCCACGGTTGCGTTCGAGGGCATTGAAGTCCGGCCTGTCGACGTTCAGGTCCAGGTTGCACCGGGCATGCCCGTCTTTACCATTGTCGGTTTGCCCGATAAGGCGGTGTCGGAAGCCCGCGAACGCGTGCGCTCGGCCATGATCGCCTCGGGGCTCGCGCTGCCGGCCCGCCGCATCACCATTAATCTCGCGCCGGCCGATTTGCCCAAAGAGGGCAGCCATTACGATCTGCCGATCGCCCTCGGGCTCATGGCCGCGATCGGCGCCATCCCGCACGATGCCCTTTCTGGCTTTACGGTTCTCGGTGAGCTTGGACTTGACGGCTCGATCGCCCCGGTCGCGGGCGTGCTGCCCGCGGCCATCGGGGCCAATGCGCGCGGCGAAGGACTGATGTGTCCCGCGGCTTGCGGACCGGAAGCGGCCTGGGCAAGCCCGGAGATCGAGATCATTGCCGCGTCGTCGCTCATTCAGCTCGCCAATCACTTCAAGGGCACGCAAGTGCTGTCGCGGCCGCAGCCGAAAATTCTGGACGTGACGGGTCCCGCGCTCGATCTCGCCGATATCAAGGGCCAGGAGAGCGCCAAGCGCGCCCTCGAAGTGGCAGCGGCCGGCGGCCATAATTTGCTCATGGTGGGCCCGCCCGGTGCCGGCAAATCCATGCTCGCGGCGCGGCTGCCATCGATCCTGCCGCCCCTGGCGCCGGCCGAATTGCTCGAAGTGTCGATGGTCGCTTCGATCGCAGGCGAGATCAAAGGCGGCGCGCTAACCAATCGCCGGCCGTTCCGTGCGCCCCATCACTCCGCCAGCATGCCGGCTCTGGTGGGCGGCGGTCTTCATGCGCGGCCCGGCGAGGTGTCGCTGGCCCATCATGGCGTACTGTTTCTCGACGAATTGGCGGAATTCCAGCCGCACGCGCTCGACTCGCTGAGGCAACCGCTGGAAACCGGCGAGGTCTCGATCGCGCGCGCCAATCATCGTGTGACCTATCCGGCGCGGTTCATGCTGGTCGCGGCCATGAATCCCTGCCGCTGCGGGCACGCCAGCGATCCCGGCTTCGCCTGCCGGCGCGGGCCTGCCACGCGCTGCGCGGCCGATTATCAGGCGCGATTGTCGGGACCATTGCTCGACCGCATCGATCTGCATATTGAAGTCCCGGCGGTCACCGCCGCCGACCTCATCCTGCCGCCTCCGACCGAGGGCAGCCGCGAAGTCGCCGAGCGCGTGGCGCTTGCGCGTGAGCGTCAGGTGGCCCGCTATGCCGCAATCGGCCTGCCGCATATTCGCAGTAACGCCGCCGTCTCAGGCGCGGTCCTTGAAGACGTGGCGCGGCCTGACGCAAGCGGCATGTCGCTCCTGCGCGAAGCCGCGGACGCCATGCGGCTCTCGGCCCGCGGCTATCATCGTGTGCTGCGCGTGGCGCGGACGCTCGCCGATCTCGACGGCGTCGAAAAGGTGAGCCGGGTTCATTTGGCCGAGGCCCTGTCATACCGCGCATTGGCAGACGAAGTCCGCCATGCGGCCTAATCACGCCGACCGCTGCGCGACACGTACCTGGTTCCGCGCCCACGCAGCTCAGCTCTCGGCGGCCATGGAGCCGATGCCGCCGTCACGGCGAATCGGATTAAATGGTGTTCGATTCGACCCCAAGCGGCGCCGCGTCTGCTTGGACCACAACCGGCATTCGCAGGCCTCCATCCATGCCCATTCCCGTCCGGCCTCTGGCCTTTATCACCGCCTCGACCGATCACGGCACCTTGATCGTGAACCGATTTGATCAACATGCCGGAGCTGGCGGCAGCTTTGGCGTCGGCTACCAACTTCTCGGCCAAGCCTCCTATGATTGGCAAGAGGTAATCTTGTTGCGGACCTTGCTCGATCTGCGGCGCAAGCATTATGGCGATGGCGTCGTCGCGATCGATTGCGGCGCCAACCTTGGCGTCCACACTATCGAGTGGTCCAAGCATATGACCGGCTGGGGCAGAGTATTGGCTTTCGAAGCGCAGGAGCGGATCTACTACGCACTTGCGGGCAATATCGCCATCAACAATTGCTTCAATGCCCGCGCCATCAATGCTGCGGTATCAAGTCAAACGGGCACGATGAAAATTCCACAGCCGAATTATCTGGCCAATGCCAGTTTCGGCAGTCTGGAGCTCCGAAAGCAGGACAGGACGGAATTCATAGGCCAAGTGATCAACTATTCCGAAGACGCCATGATCGACGTGCCAATGCTCCATCTCGACTCGTTCAACTTTCCCCGGCTCGATCTGATAAAGATCGACGTCGAAGGCATGGAGCTTGACGTCTTGGCCGGCGCGGCGAAATGCATCGCCGAGCGGCAGCCGATCCTCTATGTCGAGGCATTGAAGACGGATCAGAACGCCCTGCGCGGATGGCTCGAACGCGCCGGCTACTCGATATTTCCGGTCGGAATGAATTTTCTCGCGCTCCATAAGAACGACAAAGGCCTGGAAAACGTCAAGTTCACACCCTCGGCAAGCTCTGCCACCTAGGCTGTCGTCGTCGTCCGGCACGGGCAATTCTGCACCGAGCGACGATCGATTTTTCTTTCTCCGATGCTAGCCGACGCCGTTGCTGCCGTGAACGGAACCGCGCATTCCGATGGCTGACAAGAATTCTTGCCGCGTCTCGGCGTGGTCGCGAAAGACGCCGAGCATGCGGCTTGTAACCATGGTAACGCCCGGTTTGTGCACGCCGCGCGTGGTCATGCATTGATGCGTCGCCTCCGTGACGACGGCGACCCCATGCGGCTTGAGCACGGAATCCAGACAAGAGGCAATCTCGGCGGTCATCTTTTCCTGGATCTGCAGCCGCCGGGCATAGACCTCGACCAGTCGCGCCAGCTTTGAGATGCCGACGACGCGGTTGCGCGGCAGATAGCCGATATGGACGCGGCCGATGATCGGCGCGAGGTGATGTTCGCAATGCGATTCAAAACGAATGTCGCGCAGGACCACGACCTCGTCGTAGCCGCCGATCTCCTCGAAGGTGCGCTTGAGATAATCCCGAGGATCGTGGTTATAGCCGGCAAACCATTCCTCATAGGCGCGCACGACACGCGCCGGCGTGGCTCGCAAGCCTTCGCGGTCCGGGTTGTCGCCCGCCCATTGAATGAGTGTACGCACGGCAGCCTCGGCCTCGGCCCGCGACGGCCGGTCGGACCGGTTTTTTTCGGCGGTCTTCGACCGTCCGCGTTTTGAAATCAGGGGCTTGTCCATCCGAATACTCCGGCACAGCTCGCATAGGCGCAGCGCTGCCACAGGGTCATGGCCGCGGTCATGTTAACAAAGCATCAACCTTCGCTCCAATCGCAGGCCTCAGGCTTTCAACGCCGGCAAGAGATGCGCAAGGTTCATAAGCCAAATTGGCCGTCAGCGCATCGGTAACCGAAATCCGGCGGGGCGCCCTTCCTGCGCTGCGCCAAGCGGGGACAGACACAATGCGGCCTCGCGCGCGACTGCGAAAGCCCGCCATAATTACCCGCCGGCTGCTCTCCTTGATCATTCGCGGCGTGGCGATCACCACGACGTCCTTCGCGGTGGCTTTCGGGTTCTTGTCCGGCGCCACCAGCGGCAATTACGACCCGAATATGTTCGCCATCGGCGTGGCAGCGTTGTTCGGTGCGGCCTGCGGCGGCATGGGTATTATGCTGTCACGCATTCGACAAATGAAAGGCGAGTTGCGTGAGCTCGAAGCGCGGCTCGAGGAAGTGGAAGATCGCCACTGGGAAATCAAGGAGGCGCAGGAGCGCGCAAACAGCTTTTTTGAAGCGCAGGGTGATGTCATCGTTCGGCGCGACAGCTCCGGCACGGTCACCTATGTCAACGATGCCTTCTGCGCGCTGGCCGGGCGGAGCCGTGACGAACTCGTCGGCAGCAGTTTTGCCTTGCCGGTCGAGGAGCAAGGCAAAGCCGTGCAGCACGCGGATGGTACGCGCATTTACGACCAGAAGATTCGGTCGGGCGACGGTTCGCGCTGGATCGCCTGGCGAGAGGTCACCGTTCGCTCGGACGGCGAGAGCGAGACCCAGAGCGTCGGCCGCGACATCACCGACCGGGTCATGGCGGAACGGGCGCTTGCCGAGGCGCGGGATCAGGCGGAAGCGGCCAACCGCGCCAAGTCGCGCTTCCTGGCCATGGTCTCGCACGAGATCCGCACGCCCCTCAATGGCATTCTTGGCATGGCCGATCTCCTCGGCGACACGCCGCTCACGCCCGAACAGACGAGCTATGTTGCGGCCACAAAAACGTCGGGCCAGACGCTGTTGGGCTTCATCGAGGAAATGCTCGATCTCGCCAAGATCGAGGCGGGCCGGCTCGAATTGACGGCCGCACCGTTTGCGCTCGCCGGATTCGTTGAAGCAACTGTCGAACTCCTCGGCCCGCGCGCCCAGGGCAAGGGCCTCGAAATCTGCGCCTATATCGACGAACGCTTGCCGGCCCGCGTTATCGGTGACGCGGCGCGGCTGCGCCAGGTGCTGTTCAATCTCGCCGGCAACGCCATCAAGTTCACCGAGAGCGGGGGTGTGTCGATTATCGTCGAGCCGAGCGAGCAGCCCGATCACATTGCGATCTCGGTGCGCGATACCGGGATCGGCATCGCGCCTGAAAATCAAACCCGCATCTTTGCCGAATTCGAACAAGCCGATAGCGGTCCGACGCGAAAATTCGACGGCATCGGCCTCGGGCTGACGATCTCCAAACGCATCGTCGAGCGCATGGGCGGCACGATCGCGATCGAAAGCGCGTTAGGCAAAGGATCGACCTTCCGCGTCACCATACCGCTGCGGCGCGATGGCGTCGCCGACGTGTCGGCATTCACCGCGCCCGACCTTCATGGGCATAATATTCTCATCATTGCTCCGGCGGCGATCGAAGCCTCTTTGCTGGCGCGTCGGTTGCAGCGTTGGGGCGCGCGCACCGCCATTGTTCCCGACGAAAATGTTGCAGCCGCCCTGATGCCCGAGCAGCCCTGGAGCGCAGTTTTGGTTGACCATGCGCTCGGTACCGGAACGAGCGCGGCGCTGGCGAGACTTGCGGCGAATGCTTCACGTCGGCTCGTACTCGTTACACCGGCCATGCGGCACGAGCTTTCGGCGCTCAAAGAGGCCGGCTTTACCGGCTATCTGATCAAGCCGGTCCGCGCCGCTTCGCTCGCCGCGCGTTTCTCGGCCGACGACGCTTTCGACCATGGAATGGCGGCCGAGGAACCAACCATCGCGCCGATTGCAGCGCCGCCGGTCGTACCCGGCGGCGACGGTTTGTCGATCCTCGTCGCCGAAGACAACGAAATTAATGCGCTGCTCATGCGCGCTTTGCTGATGAAGCTAGGTCATCACGTGACGATGGCGGAGAGCGGCAGCGCTGCGGTCGCGTGCTGGGAGGCCGCCCGGGCAGCTGGGACACCCTTTGATCGCGTGCTGATGGATCTGCACATGCCCGGCATGGACGGCATCGCGGCTACCCGTCGCATCCGCGCCGTCGAAGCCGAAGATCAAGGCTTGCATACCCCGATCATCGCGTTGACCGCAAACGTCTCTGCCGAGGATCGCGACGCGTGCCTGGCGGCCGGCATGGATGGTTTTCTGATCAAGCCGCTCGATCGCGACCAGCTGGCAGAAGCGCTCGCCGCATCAAACTCCGCCGCTTTCGCCGCCTGAAGCTTACAGGCGCCGCAGCGCCACTTCCTCGACCAGATGGCTTTCGCCCTTTTTCAAGATCAGATCGGCGCGCGGCCGCGTCGGCAGGATATTCTCCCGCAGATTGACGAGATTGATGCGATTCCAGATCGAAGTCGCGGTCGCGATCGCTTCCTTGTCGGAGAGGCGCGCATAGCGATGAAAATAGGATTTGGGATCGGCAAATGACGTACCGCGCAGCGTCAGGAAGCGATCGACATACCAGCGCAGCAGCACGTCCTCATCGGCATCGAGATAGACCGAGAAGTCGAAAAAATCCGAAACGAACGGCACGGCTTTGCCGTCACGCGGCAGACGACCGGCCTGCAATACATTGAGGCCTTCGACGATCAAAATGTCCGGTCGATCGATCTCGACCCACTGATTGGGAATGATGTCGTAGATGAGATGCGAGTAGACCGGCGCCCGCACCGGTCGGCGTCCGGCCTTTATGTCTGAGAGAAAGCGCAACAGCGCCGGCAAATCGTAGCTTTCCGGAAAACCCTTCTTGTCCATCAGGCCTTCGCGCTCAAGCACAGCGTTCGGATAGAGAAAGCCGTCCGTGGTGATGAGATCGACCTTGGGGACGTTTGGCCAACGGGCAAGCAATGCCTGCAGCACCCGCGCGGTGGTGGATTTGCCGGCCGCGACCGAGCCGCCGACGCCTATGATATAGGGCATCTTGGCGTCTTTGGTACCAAGGAAGTCCTGCTGCGCGCGAAACAGACTTTGGGTCGCCGCGACGTAAAGCGACAGAAGCCGCGATAGCGGCAAATAAATCTCTTCGACCTCCGACATGTCGAGCCGATCGTGCATCGAGCGCAGCCGTACGATTTCGTCCGGCTCGAGCGTCATCGGCGTATCTTCGCGCAGCGTCGCCCATTCACCGCGTGAATAAACGCGGTACGGCGAGACGTCTTGCGTGGCGCGCTGCTCCATGAAGGCGATGACTTCCGGATTTTAATGTCGGCTCGTTTCTGAAATCCGCTCCTCAGCCGCTCTTGCGTGCCGCTTTTTCATCGAGGCCCGATTGGCGGGTGCGCGCGGCGAGCTCGGCTTCGACCTCGTCAAGCGTGATGCCGCGGGCGTGCAACACGACGATGAGGTGATAGAGCACATCGGCGGCCTCGCCGATGACCCGCCCCCGCTCCTCACTGATGGCGGCAATTGCGGCTTCGACCGCTTCCTCGCCGAGCTTTTTGGCGCATTGCGCCACGCCGCGATCCAGGAGCTTGCGGGTATAGGACAACTCCGCGCTCTCTTGCGCGCGGCTCTGCACGCGCCTTTCCAGGTCGTGGAGGGTGAACGCCGACATCAATAGTTCCTTCTGCAACTATCCTTACCACGTATACCTCAAATATTCTCTAGTACGTCTAGGGAAAGAGCACGAACCGAGTAAAAAACCCCACCTGTTCGGCTTTGGATCGGCCATGAAGCCATCTGGTCTCGATTTCTGGTTCGATTTTGCATCGACCTATTCCTACCCTGCCGCCCTGCGGCTGGGCGCCCTATCCAAGGACGCCGGCGTCATCGTCAATTTCCGGCCCCCGAGCGCATCTGCATGGAGCTCTCGCTGCCCTTTATGCGGCCCGAGCCATTTCCGCAGAACAGCCTTCTTGCCGCCCGTATTGCATTGATCGGCCTGGCGAGCGGATGGGGGGAAGCGTTTTGCGTCGAGGTATTTCGCGCCGAGTTCGGCGAGGCCGGGCGCATCGACGACCCGGCGACGATCGCCGACGTCCTGACGCGACTCGACATTGCGGCTGACCCTGTGCTCGCCGTTGCCCAATCCGATGACAACAAAGCGCGTTTGCGGAGCCAGACCGAGGAAGCCCGGCGGCACGGCATTTTTGGCGCGCCTACGTTCATTTGCGCCGATGGTGAAATGTTCTGGGGCAATGATCGCCTGGAGCATGCGCTGCTTTGGGCAAAAGGCCCATAGCGCAGCGTCAAGGATCGAGGCGCATCGGCAGTCCCGCGCGCGCCATGTAAACCTTGGCGTCACGCACCGAATGTTCGCCGAAGTGAAAGATCGAGGCGGCGAGCACCGCACTGGCATGGCCGTCGCGAATGCCTTCGACCAGATGTTCGAGCGTGCCGACACCGCCCGAAGCGATGACCGGCACCGTCACGGCATCGGCAATGGCGCGCGTGAGCGCAATGTCAAAGCCTTTTCGCGTCCCGTCGCGATCCATGGAGGTCAGCAGAATTTCGCCGGCGCCAAGGGCGGCCACTTCCCGCGCATAAGCGACGGCATCGATGCCGGTCGCCTTGCGCCCGCCGTGTGTAAAAATCTCCCAGCGCGGCGCCTCGCCGGGCTTTGCCACGCGCTTGGCATCGACGGCAACGACTATGCACTGATCACCGAATTTTTCGGCGGCTTCCTTTACGAAGTTGCGACGCACGACTGCCGCGGTATTGATGGAAACCTTGTCGGCGCCAGACGCCAGCAGTACGCGAATATCTTCGATGGTGCGGATGCCGCCGCCGACGGTGAGTGGCATGAAACAGGCTTCGGCGGTGCGTCGCACCACATCCAGCATGATGCCGCGGTTCTCGTGGCTAGCGGTAATATCGAGGAACGTCAGTTCATCGGCGCCGGCTTCATCATAGGCGATCGCCGCGGCGACAGGATCGCCGGCATCCCGCAGATTGACAAAGTTGACGCCTTTGACGACGCGGCCGTCTTTCACATCCAGGCAAGGAATGAGGCGGACCTTGAACATTACGCCGGCGCCTTCGCGTCGCGCACCAATGCCAGCGCCGCCGCGGCATCGAGCCGACCGTCATAGAGCGCGCGGCCGATGATGGCGCCTTCGAGCTTCTGTGCGCGCGGTTCGAGCAGCGCCTGCACATCGGCGAGCGAAGCGAGTCCTCCCGAGGCGATAACGGGAATCGAGATGCTTTCGGCCAGCGCAATCGTGGCAGCGAGGTTGAGGCCTTTCAGCATGCCGTCGCGCGCGACGTCGGTATAGATGATGGCGGCCACGCCAGCGTCCTCGAAACGCCGCGCGAGATCGAGCGCGGAAAGGGTCGAGACTTCGGCCCAGCCCTCGACGGCTACGCGACCGTCGCGGGCATCGAGCCCGACCGCGATCCGGTCGGGAAAGGCGCGGGCCGCTTCCCTCACCAGCGCCGGATCGCGCACCGCCGCGGTGCCGATAATGACGCGCGCGACGCCTTTGCCAAGCCACGCCTCGATTGTCGCACGCTGGCGAATGCCGCCGCCGAGCTGCACCGGAATTTTGACCGCGCTTAGAATGCGCTCGACCGCAGTTGCGTTCATCGGTTTGCCGGCAAAGGCCCCGTCAAGATCGACAACATGCAGATATTCAAAGCCCTGCCCGGCAAATATCTCGGCCTGCGCAGCGGGATCGTCGTTGAAGATCGTCGCGCGCGCCATGTCGCCCTGCCGCAGACGCACGCAACGACCGTCCTTGAGATCGATGGCCGGAAACAGAATCACGGCTTCCACTTCAAAAAATTTGCGATCAGCGCGATGCCGAGTTTTTGGCTCTTCTCGGGATGAAATTGGGTGCCGACAATATTATCGCGTCCGACCACGGCGGTAACGGCGCCGCCGTAATCGGCCTCGGCAATCAGATCGGCGCGGTCCGCGGGCTTGAGTTGATAGGAGTGCACAAAATAAGCGTGGCGCCCATGCGGACCCAGGGCGAGGCCGGCAAGCAGCGGATGCTCTCGCGCGACATTGAGCGTGTTCCAGCCCATATGCGGAATTTTCAGGCGTGGGTCTTTGGGTGTGATGCGATCCACCTCGCCAGCGATCCAGCCGAGACCATCTTTCACTTCATATTCGAGACCGCGCTCGGCGAGGAGCTGCATGCCCACGCAAATGCCGAGGAACGGGCGGCCCCGCCGGCGTACCGAGTTGTCGAGCGCCTCGATCATTCCGGGCACCGCGTCGAGGCCCCGTTTGCAGTCGGCGAAAGCGCCGACGCCGGGGAGCACCACACGCTCGGCGCGCGCCACAACGTCCGGATCTTGCGTCACCACAATGGGCTGGTCCAGACCGGCCTCCTGCGCCGCACGCTCAAAGGCTTTCGCCGCCGAATGCAGGTTGCCCGAGCTGTAGTCGACGATTGCGACACTCACCGCCGTGCTCCTGGCTCGGGGAATAGGCCGATGATACCGGACGAATAGGCCGCCCGCGGCGCCGCTGCTGAAGCCGGTGCTGCCGTCGGCGGCGGAGGCGGTGGTGCCGGCGCTTCGCTCGACGATGGCGCGCGCCGCACCCAAGCGTCAAAAAACCGTCGCTCGGCATCTTCGAGATCGGTGCCGGTAACGACGCCGATCGTCTTCCAGCGTCGGCGTCGAAGTCCGAGACGGCGCAAGGTGCCGCCCTCAAGTCCGACCAAAAGCGCGATCAAGACAGCGACGAGCGAGATCACCGTGCCGGAAGCGCCAACAGCACGCATTGCTGTTTCGATACCGATTGTGAGAATAAGATAGAGCATCAGCACCAACCAAAGCCGGTGCCTCAGCATCCATAACGGCGCGAGCAAAAACGCCCACCAATAGAAGCCGTCGCGCACAAAGGCAAAGCGCGTCGGGTCGGCCAAGGCGCCGGACTCCCGCACCGGCGGTTCGTGAACGGTGTAAACGGGCATGACTGTATAGTGGCTTTCGTCGTTTGAGCGCCAAGCACGATCTGTGGCAAATCGTGGCCGCTATTATCTAGTTACCGAGTGTGCCTTTGGTCGAGGGCACTTCGTTGGCCGCCTTCGGGTCGATTGCGACCGCCGCGCGCAACGCCCGCGCCAGCCCTTTGAAGCACGACTCGGCAATGTGATGGTCGTTGCTGCCATAAAGCGTGGCAACGTGCAGTGTCAGCGCCGCATTGACAGCAAAGGCCTGGAACCATTCCTGCACGAGTTCGGTGTCGAACGGGCCTATCTTTGCGCGTCCGAACTCAACCTTGAAGACCAAAAACGGACGACCGGATATGTCAAGCGCGATGCGGGTGAGCGCCTCGTCCATTGGAACATGCACATCGGCGTAACGGGTAATACCCTTCATGTCGCCGAGTGCCTGTTTCACAGCCTGGCCCAGCGCGATGCCGACATCCTCGGTGGTGTGGTGATGGTCGATGTGCAGATCGCCCTTGGCCTTGACCGTCAGATCGATCCGCGAATGCCGCGCGAGCAGATCGAGCATATGATCCAGGAAACCGATGCCGGTCGCGATTGACGAGGCGCCGGTACCGTCGAGGTTAACGGCCACCTCGACATCGGTTTCCTTGGTCGTGCGTTTCACGGATGCCTTGCGCATCGTGCTCTCCAGAGCCGCGCCGAGGGCGCTTTGCCGGGCGCCTTTTAACAGGGCCGAGCGGGCCAGCCAATCTTTCCGGCGGCCGCCCGGCACGCATTTGCATTGCCGGACGGCAACTCCTAAATCATTGCCTTGACCGCGGGTTTTCCCAACGCACGACGACGCCTTCATGGCAGCGAACGAGACCGCCCAAGCCAGCCTCTGGCACGGCACAACAATCCTGACCGTCCGCAAAGGCGGACTGGTCGCAGTCGGCGGCGACGGGCAGGTTTCGATCGGCCAGACCATCGTCAAAGCCAATGCCAAGAAGGTCCGCCGGCTCGGCAAGGGCGACGTCATCGGCGGCTTCGCCGGTGCCACGGCCGACGCCTTTACCCTGTTCGAGCGATTGGAATCCAAGCTCGAACAATATCCCGGCCAGCTCACGCGCGCCGCGGTGGAGCTTGCCAAGGATTGGCGGACCGACCGGTTCCTGCGCCGGCTGGAAGCGATGATGATCGTGGCCGATAAGGACATTTCGCTTGTGCTCACCGGTACCGGCGACGTGCTTGAGCCTGAGGGCGGTATCACCGGCATAGGTTCGGGCGGCAATTATGCGCTTGCTGCGGCACGGGCGCTCGCCGACGGGCCGCTGGATGCGGAAGCCATCGTGCGCCGGTCGCTCGATATTGCAGCCGAAATCTGCGTCTACACCAACCGCAATGTGACCATCGAGACGTTGAAGGCCGCCTGAGTTATGCCGTCGTCCGGAAATGCACGTGGGCCCGACTATGCCTTTCGGAGCATGACAGCATCGGATTTGCCGCAGATCCGGTGCTGGCTCCGCGAGCCGCACGTTGCGCGATGGTGGGGCGATCCGGACACCCAATATGCCTTGATCAAGGGCGATCTCGATCATCCCGCCATGGATCAATTCGTCGTCGCCATCGATGATCGGCCCTTTGCCTATCTGCAGTGCTATGATCCTACCGCGTGGCCCAACAACGGTTTCGGTCCATTACCGCGGGCCGCGCGCGGCATCGATCTATTTATCGGCGAGCCCGGCGTGATCGAGCGCGGCCACGGCACGGCGTTAATCCGTGGGTTCATTAGCCGTCTGAGGGAAACGGGTGTGCCGCGGGTCGTGACCGACCCTGATGCGGCCAATGCGCGCGCGGTGCGCGCCTATGAAAAGGCCGGGTTTGAAAAAGTGCGTCTTGTAAATACGCCCGACGGCTGCGCGTTGTTCATGGTATGCAACACATGACCGACTTCTCCCCTCGCGAAATTGTCTCCGAGCTCGACCGCTACATCGTCGGCCAAGCCGATGCCAAGCGTGCCGTCGCCATTGCCTTGCGCAATCGCTGGCGACGGCTGCAGCTTGACGAGCGGCTGCGCGAAGAGGTGCTGCCGAAGAACATTCTGATGATCGGGCCAACCGGTGTCGGCAAGACCGAGATTTCGCGACGGCTGGCAAAGCTTGCCGGAGCGCCGTTTTTGAAGGTCGAGGCGACAAAATTCACCGAGGTCGGCTATGTCGGCCGCGATGTCGAGCAGATCGTGCGGGACCTTGTCGAGGTTGCGATCACGCTGACGCGCGATAAGAAGCGCAAGGACGTGCGCGCGCGAGCGCAGAAGGCCGCCGAGGACCGCGTGCTTGATGCGCTGGTCGGCGCCAGTGCCAGCGCTTCGACCAAGGACACGTTCCGCAAGAAGCTGCGCGCCGGCGAACTCGATGACAAAGAGATCGAGATTGAAGTGCAGGCGCAGGGCGGGCTGCCGATGTTCGATATTCCCGGCATGCCTGGCGCGCAGATGGGAGCGATCTCGATCGGCGATATTTTCGGCAAGCTCGGCGGTGGCCGAACCAAGACGCGGCGCGTCACTGTTCACGATTCCTATGACATCCTGATCAACGAGGAATCCGACAAGCTTCTCGACACCGACCAGCTGACGCAAGAAGCCATCAAAGCGGTCGAGAACAACGGCATCGTGTTCCTTGACGAAATCGACAAGATCTGCGCGCGTGACGGCCGCGCCGGCGCCGACGTGTCGCGCGAGGGTGTGCAGCGCGACTTGCTGCCGCTGATCGAAGGTACCACTGTCGCCACGAAACACGGATCGGTGAAGACTGACCACATTTTGTTCATCGCTTCGGGCGCCTTCCACATTTCGAAACCGTCCGATCTGCTGCCCGAGCTGCAGGGTCGGCTGCCGATCCGCGTTGAGCTCAAGCCGCTGACCCGCGACGATTTTCGCCGCATTCTGACCGAGCCGGAAGCTTCCCTGATCAAGCAATATGTGGCGCTGATGGGCACCGAAGGCGTCACGCTCGAATTCTCCGAAGACGCGATCGATGCGGTGGCTGACGTGGCGGTTGCGGTGAATTCGAGCGTCGAAAATATCGGTGCGCGCCGTTTGCAAACTGTCATGGAGCGCGTGCTCGATGACGTGTCGTTCGGCGCGCCCGATCGCTCAGGCGACACCGTGCGCATCGATGCTGATTACGTGCACAAGCATGTCGGCGATCTGGCGAAGAACGCCGATCTGAGCCGCTTTATCCTCTAGCTGGCTGGGACCTCAGTCCGTTGCCGTCGCGAGCAGATGGTCGAGCCGAGTGCTCGCCGGTACCAGATCCGCCCGCTCTGCGCGATTGATTTCGCGGATCATCGCCATCCATTGCTCCACCTGCGCCAGCATCTTCGAATCACTGATTGGCGCGCGCGCAGCCTCGATCTTGGCGGACGAAGCGGGAACATCGGTCATAACGGCACTACTCCGACAACGCTACAGACATCCTTTCTCGCCGACGAAGGTGGCCGTTTCGTGCGGATAATTTGACAATCTTCATTTTAAGGTTAACGAATTCGCCGCAATCGCACATAAAGCGCGCCCGCTCCGCCGTGCGCCACATGCGCCTCGGCAAAGCCGACGACGAGCGCGCGAAAGTTCGGCAGCGCAAGCCACAGCGGCACCTGTCGCCGCAGCACGCCGCGCTCGCGCTCAACATCGCCGGATTTTTCCGTCCCCTTCCCGGTCACGATGAGCACCAAGCGGGCGCCATCCGCCTGCGCCCGGCGCAAAAAGGACAACAGCCTGCGATGTGCCTCGCTTTGTGTCATTCCGTGCAAATCGATGCGCGCATCGATCGCCTGCCGGCCGCGCGCAACCTGTTGCCTCTGCCGCCGATCGAGCGGCGCCGGAGATGGCGGCTTTTTTGAAGGCGGCGCCTGTGACCGTTTCGGCGTGGCGCGCGGCGTTTCAGCCGTCTCGCCCTTTATGGCGGCCGCCGCTTCAGGCTTCTCGGATTGGAATTTAGCCTCGGTTTGACGGAGCGGCGCAACCGAGCGCACAAAGCCGCTCCACAGCGCGCGCTCCGCATCGGTCAGCTGACGGCGGCGCCTCATTTTCTTTGTCGCGCAATGGCCTTCGCCTTCGGCGCCCCTGCCGGCGCGATTGCGGGTCTGGCTTCGGGCAAAGGGACATCTTGCGCGGTCAGGTCTGCAGGAGGCGGATCGGTTGCGTCCGGCAGCGCCGTGGGATCATCCATCGTACTGGTGGCGAAACTAAACGGGCCGGGCCGCTCCGGCGGCAGCGGGATATCGCGGCCGGCTTCGACTGGATCGAGTGCACGCGGCAGCAGCATGACGAAACCGCCGGTATGTTTGATGCGTCCGGCAATGCGCGCGGCTTCATCGCCAGCACCGAAATAAATGTCGGCGCGTGCCGGGCCGACAATCGCCGAACCGGTATCCTGGGCGATCATCAGACGGTCAAATTTGGTTGCCGCCTTTTCGCCAGCGATCGGCAAGGCGGCCTGGATGAAGAACGGCGTGCCGTAGGCATGCAGCGAACGGTCCACGGCGATCGAGCGGCCGGGCATGAGCTGCACGCCCTCGCCGCCGACTGCTTCATCTTCGTTGGCGAGATTGGTAATGCGAAAAAAAACATAGGACCTGTTCTGCCGGCGCACATCTTTAGCCTGATCGGGATTGGCCTCCATCCAGTCGCGGATGCTTTGCATCGACACCTGGTCCTTGGTCATGATCTTGCTGTCGACCAGAACGCGACCGACCGGCGTATAGGGCCAGCCGTTGTGAGAGTCGTAATTCACGCGCAAGATGGTGCCGTCCTCGAGCCTGATACGCGCCGATCCCTGGATCTGGGCGAACAGGACGTCGACCTGGTCGCGCAGATAGCAGATTTCCAGATGCCAGCCGTCGAGTGCGCCGTCCTCGATTTCCGCGCGCGTATAATACGGCACGATCTTGCGCCGGCCGACTCGACGGCCGACAAACACACCCTTGCTCGGGAACACGTCGCCAAGCTTGCGCCGTCCCGACGCGACGAGATTCGGCGGACGGCGATAAAGCGGCGCCGTAAATTCGCCGGTCGGCACACGCGATCCGTCCATGATCGGCTCGTAATAGCCGGTGAGAAAGCCGTCCGTGTCACCGAGCTTATTGATGCGGATCGGCGCAAAATTCTCCTCGAAGAATTTTTTGGCACCCTCGTCGTCGAGCGGAATCGCCGCTTTAGCGCGGACGCAGATATCCTTCAGCGCGGCGGGAATTGCCGGAAGCTCTCGCGTTTGTCGTTGCTTGGCGTCGAGAGTTCGGCAGCTTGATAGGAAGGCGGCGAAGGCCGCGGCATGATCATCGTCGTTCCAGCCCTCGAGCTCCGCCCAATCGACTGGCTGATATTGCGTGTCCGGGAATGTGATCGGCTGGCGCTCCTGCCCGAAAGCGCGGCCATGCGCGGCGACAAAAATGCCGACAACGCCCGCGAGCAGGATCAGCAGACGAACGCCGTACGCCGCCATCGCCTCACTGCCCGGATTCGGTCGCGATCACTTTCCAGTTTGGATCGCGCGAGGAAATGTCGCGCGCAAAGGTCCACACGTCCGTCACGTCGATGACCTTCTCGGCATTGCCTTCGACCACCGTGCCGGCGCGGTCGCGCGTTGCGCTTATGAGTTTTGAAAGAAAGCGAACCGTCACTTGCGCGGTGCGATTGCGCAATTCGGCGGCGGTGATCATGGAACTGTCAATCGACACGAATCGCGTCTCGGCACTTTCGCCGCGGCGCTCGCGCTCAGTAATCGCGGTGTCAAAGCCGTCAAACACTTCCCGTGACAAGAGGCTGCGCAATTGGCGGCGGTCGCCGCTGGCAAAGGCCGTCACGATCATCTCGTACGCCGCGCGCGCGCCGGCAATGAAATGCCGGCCGTCAAAGCTCTGATCGGCGGCGGCAATCGCATCAAGCCCCGCGGCCACGCCCGAACCGCCTTCGGCAATGTCCTTCCACCGATCGGCAGGCGAGGTTGGCGCGGCCTCGGTCGGCCGCGCTACAGTCTCCGGAGGACGCTGCGGCAGAGTAACGACCTTGTCGCTGGCCGGCGGGCTGCGCACCACATCGCGTGCCGAATAGGGATCATAAGGCGGCCGTTCCCGGCCCGTCCGCTGACCCAGGACGCTGCGCAGGCGCAGGAAAATGAACACGGCAAGCGCCAGGAAAATGATGGTATAAATGTCGAACACGTCAGGCATTCTTTCGGCGTCGCTGGTAGCGGGAACGGTACAACCGCAGGGGTCCGAACTCACCGCCGGAGGAAACCGGGTCCCTCGGGATATGTAGGCACGCCTTTCTCCAGGTACAGCCTTGGCGCCAATTCGTGGCCGATAATCGTGACCTTAGCGTGCCGACGCTGAAGATTAAACCTTCGCCGGGCTGGCGCCAATCGCGGATGCACCCCTCTTCGACATGCTTTTGGGAGAACGGACGAATTTGCCAGCCGAATCATACCGCCCGGCCGGGCGGCGGATCGGCATTGTTCGCCTCAATGGCCTGTGTTAGCCAAGCCGGCGGTCAAGGTCTGTTAATCAAGTCACGCCATGAGCCAAGGCCGAATACGGGGCCAAAGCCGTGCGCGGTCGCCGGAGATCAAAGAGTATGTCAGCGACCAATGGCGGGCCCGACCCGCAAGCCGGAACATTGCAGATGCCGATGCCGCAGATCGGCATGGTCACCCAATACGTGAAGGACTTTTCCTTCGAGAATCCGAACGCGCCGCGCTCGATGGCGCCGAGCACCCAGCAGCCCGGCATCAATATCAATATCGGGGTCGAGGCGGCGCCGCTGACCGAGAGTGATTGCGAGGTAACGCTGCGCCTGGATGGCCGTGCCGAATCGCAGGGTTTGCTGCTGTTCAGCTTCGAGCTGCTCTATTGCGGCGTGTTCCGCGTCATCAATGTGCCGGCCGACAGCCTTCAGCCGACCATCATGATCGAGTGCCCGCGGCTTTTGTTTCCATTCGCCCGCGAGATCATCGCGACGGCGACCCGCAACGGTGGCTTTCCGCCGCTCATGCTGGAGCCGGTAGACTTCGCCGCGCTGTACCGTCAGCGCATGGCCAGCGCGCAGGGTTCGCCGGCATTTCCGATGAATCCGAACTAATCCAGGCTTACGTAATCGCGCCAGATCGCGTTTTCGCCCAGGCTGGCAACAAAGCGACGATGCGCGGCACGCTCCTCATCCGAGATTCGGGGCGGAAGCGGCGCGGGCCGTTCTCGCAACACGATCGGTTCGCCCGTAACGCGAATCGGAGCTGCGGTTTGCGACAGAATCAGTTGCGCTTGGCGCGCACCAATGAGCTCGATATAGACCTCGGCGAGCAGTTCCGCATCGAGCAGCGCGCCATGCTTGGTGCGACGCGAATTGTCTATGGCGTAGCGCGCGCAGAGATCGTCCAGCCGATTGGGGCTGCCGGGATGTTTGCGGCGCGCCAACAAAAGCGTGTCCACGATACGGTCGCGGCCGAGTGGCGTGTATCCAGCGCGTTCGAGCTCGGCATTGAGAAAACTCAGGTCGAACATCGCGTTATGGGCGACCAGCTGCGCGTCGCCAAGAAAGCCGACAAGCTCTTCCACTCGCGCAGCGAAGCGGGGCTTGTCGAGAAGAAATTGGGCCGACAGGCCGTGAATCTTAAAGGCCTGTTCCGGCATATCCCGTTCCGGATTGAAGTAGCTGTGGAAGGTCCGCCCGGTCGGGAATCGATTAATCAGTTCGATGCAGCCGATTTCCACCAACCGATCGCCCTGAAAAGGATCGAGGCCGGTGGTTTCGGTATCAAAAACAACTTCACGCATTGATTCGTAGGTCCGCCACGCTTCGGCCTCGGTGCGAATCACCGAGGCCGTGGAATCATTTTAGCGACCTTTTGCAAAATATCGCGGATTTGTGCGCGCGCATGCTCGAAAGTCTGTGAACTGTCGATAACGAAATCGGCGCGTTGGCGCTTCTCAGCATCCGGCATCTGCTTGGCCAATATCGCGGCGAGCTTTTCATCGGTCATACCCGGCCGCTCGAAAGCGCGCCGGCGCTGAATATCGGCAGGAGCGGAGACGACGACCACGGCATCGCAGCCGCGATCGACGCCCGTCTCGAATAGAAGGGGCACGTCGAGCACGACCACAGGATCGCCGCGGGCTTGCGCTTGCGCCAAGAAATTCTCGCGTGAGGCGGTCACCATGGGATGCACGATGGCTTCAAGCCGCGCAATGGCGGCAGGGTCGTTGAGCACCATCGTCGCAAGCTTGTCGCGATCGACTTTTCCGCCGGACGTCGAGCCGGGAAATGCCTGTTCGATCAGCGGCACTGCCTCGCCTTCGTAAAGCGAGTGCACCACGGCATCCGAATCGTGAACCGGCACGCCCGCTTCCGCAAAGAAGCGCGCCGCGGTCGATTTACCCATGCCGAGCGAGCCCGTCAGACAAAGCACAAATGGTCGCTGTTCGCTCATTGTGCGAGGCATCCTCGCTGACGCAGAAAGTTCAGCGCGGCCAAAAGCGGCAGGCCGAGAACTGTAAAATAATCGCCCTCGATCCGATCAAAGAGCTGGATGCCGCAATCTTCCAGCTGATAGCCGCCGACGCTGCCCGTCGCCGCATCACCTATGGCGTCGAGATACAAGTCCAGAAATTCCTCGGAGAACGCGCGCATGGTAAGCCGCGCCATGCTGACATGTTCGAACAAAACGGTTCCGTCCTGGGCAAAGGCGATGGCAGAATGAAGCTCATGAGTCTGCCCGGACAGCTGGCGAAGCTGGTCGCGTGCGGCAGAACGATCGGCCGGCTTGGAAAAGCACCTGCCCTCGACTGCCAGGACTTGATCGGCCCCCAGGACCAATCGGCCGCCATGAGACCTGGCTACCGCTGCTGCTTTCTCACATGCCAGATGAAGCGCGATGGCATCCGGCGACTGCGCGGTGACATTGCTCTGTAGTCTCCGTTCATCGAGGTCAGCCGGACAGACGTCGATCGGAACGCCCGCCGCCCGCAGCAGCATCTGCCGCACTTGGCTTCGCGACGCCAATACAAGCGGCTTTTGCGCGCGCCACAGACCTTGAGCGGCCGTGATCACGACGCCCGCTGCCTGCGGCGCTCGGCAAGGTAGGCAAGCACAGCGGCCGCGGTTTCTTCGATCGATCGGCGCGTGACGTCAATTGCCGGCCAATTGTGCCGCGCGCACAATTTCCGCGAGGCGGCGATTTCCTCGGCCACCGCCTGACGATCGACATATTGATCGTCTTCCCGCTGTACTTTCAGCCCCAGCAGACGGTTTTGCCGAATTTGCACGATGCGCTCAGGCGTCGCATAGAGGCCGACCACAAGCGGATGTTGCAAGCCTTCAACCTGAGGCGGCAAGGGCACGCCTGGCACGAGTGGAATATTGGCGGTTTTGACGCCGCGATTGGCCAGGTAGATCGACGTCGGTGTCTTCGACGTGCGCGAGACCCCGATCAGGACAACATCTGCCTCTTCGAGATCGTCGGCGTGCTGGCCATCGTCATGGAGCATTGTATAGTTGAGTGCATCGATGCGGCGAAAATATTCAGCATTCAATGTATGCTGGGCGCCGACTTTATGGGTAGATTCTGCACCCAGATAGGCCTGGAACAGGTGCAGGACGGGTCCGAGGATCGATAAACACGGCAGACCAAGCTCACGGCACTTGTTCTCAAGCTTCTCAACCAGATTCTCCTCGATCAGGGTGTAGAGAATGATGCCGGGTGACTCCTCGATTTCGGCCAAAACACGATCGAGCTGCTTGATGGTTCGCACCAATGGATAGACGTGCTCGACGGGCATCACCTTGGCGTATTGAGCAGCCGCTGCCCGCGCGACGGTGATCAGTGTTTCACCGGTAGCGTCCGAGATCAGGTGCAAATGGAAATAGCCGGGAGTATGAGGCATCGAAGCTCGGAAACCTTTTTAACAACCTGTCAACAAATAGGGAGAAGGCCATGGCTTTGCTCTGGCTGCAAGGCCGATGGGTGCACTCCTGCCGACGCCGTCCACATGCGTCCCCTGCCAGAATAAGCTCGAAAGGACCAAGTCGTTCAGCGGTGAAGTGTGGACAGCCTGCTAGAAACTCTACCCAAAAGCATTGCACCGGCCCGATTCCAGCCATTTGTGCGACACCGATGCCATGCTCAATCGGACTGTGGGGATATGTGCACGGGTCGTGGACAGTGTGTGAAGGAAAAGGAATGAGTCCAATCAACCGTCCAAGTACTACAACAGATTCTAAGATTCTATTTTGACTAGGATAGAACGTGTCCGATCATCCGAGTATAAAACCTTTTCTTCGTGTCCTGGCCGGCGAACAAACTGCGATTCCGCCGATTTGGCTGATGCGTCAAGCGGGACGGTATCTTCCGGAATATCGAGCGATCCGCGAGCGGAAAGAAAGCTTTCTCGAATTGTGTCTCGATCCGAAAATGGCGGCAGAGGTGACGTTGCAGCCAATCCGCCGCTTTCGTTTCGATGCCGCTATTTTGTTTTCCGATATTCTGATCATACCATATGCGTTGGGACAGCATGTGACTTTCGAGACCGGCGAAGGACCGCGGCTCGACGCACTCGACAGCCCATCAGCACTTGGCCGCTTACGTTATCAACTCGACGACAAGGTACTGTCATCGGTTTATGAGGCGATCGAATTGGTCAAAGCTCGGTTGCCGCCGGAGGTCGCCCTGCTGGGCTTTTGTGGTGCGCCATGGACGGTTGCAACCTATATGGTCGCCGGCTTTGGCACCGTTGATCAGATTCCGGCGCGGCAATTCGCCTATAGTCATCCCGAAGCGTTCGGCAGGTTGATCGAGCAATTGGTTGAAGCCTCTACGGCTCACTTAATTGGCCAGTTCAAAGCCGGCGTCGATGCAGTCCAGATCTTTGATACGTGGGCTGGCGTGCTGCCTGCGGCAGAATTCCACAAATGGTGCGTCGAGCCTTGCCAAAAAATCGTGAGTGCCGTGCGCGAGCATATTCCGGACGCCAGGATCATCGGTTTTCCCCGCGGTGCGGGAACAAAGCTTGGGCTATACATTGAGAAAACCGCTGTCGATGCGGTCGGACTCGATTGGATGGTCGATTTCGATTTCGGCCGACAGATTCAAAAGCGGCGGCCGATCCAAGGCAATCTGGACCCGCTGGTATTGGCGGTCGGCGGTGATGCGCTTGATCGTGCTGTGGATCAGACTCTGGAGGCTTTTGCAGCTGGACCGTTCGTGTTCAATCTCGGCCACGGCGTGCTGCCGCAAACACCAGTGGCCCATGTTGAGCAATTGCTGGCGCGGGTGCGCGGTTGGTCCAGTCGTGCCTGATTCGTCAAAGCTGGGAACGTGCAATGTACGAGTGGATGAAGGCTTTCCATGTCATTGCGGTCATCGCCTGGATGGCGGGTATGCTCTACCTGCCGCGGCTATTCGTTTATCACTGCGCGGCCGAGAAGGGCTCAGCACAGTCGGAGACGTTCAAAGTCATGGAGCGCCGGCTGCTGCGTGGCATCATCAATCCGGCCATGATTGCGACCTGGCTATTGGGCCTGTGGCTGGCCTGGCATGGGCCTGATTCTCGCTATGGCTGGTTCACCTCGGGCTGGCTCGAGGCCAAGCTTGTACTGGTGCTGGGGCTTTCGGCACTGCATGGCCTATTGGCCCGGTGGCGAAAAGACTTTGCCCGCGACAAGAATCGGCATTCGCAAAGATTCTATAGAATGATCAATGAGATACCGACCATTCTCATGATTGCAATCGTCATCCTCGTGGTGGTGAAACCGTTCTGATTTTCGCGCGTTGCTAGGTGAAAAATCGGCGTCGGCGCTCGCCGGCACTTGCCTGAACTGCGGTCTTTTCCTATCTTTGGCTCATCCCACCGAACGTAGGCGGATGCAGTTGCGTTTTGGCTCCAGCGAATTGGGGCCGCCTGTGCATCGGGTCCGCGGCCTAAAGCCTTACTGCCCAAGACCTGTTGCAACCTGTCCTGCGATCTTCTCCTCCGCCAGCGACGCCGTGACCAAAGTCCGCCGCTGGCGCAATTCCCATAGGACATTCTATGCGTGAAATGAAACTCCAAGAACTGAAGGCCAAGACTCCAGGCGAACTTGTGTCGTTCGCCGAGGAGCTTGAGGTCGAGAATGCTTCGACCATGCGCAAGCAGGAGCTGATGTTCGGCATCCTCAAGCAGCTCTCGGCGCGCGAGACCGACATCGTCGGCGAAGGCGTGGTCGAAGTCCTCCCTGACGGCTTCGGTTTTTTGCGTTCGCCCGAAGCAAACTATCTGCCGGGCCCCGACGACATCTATGTTTCGCCTTCGCAGATCCGCCGTTTTGGTTTGCGGACCGGCGACACGATCGACGGTCATATCCGCAGCCCGAAGGAAGGCGAACGCTACTTCGCTTTGCTCAAGGTTAACTCCCTTAATTTCGAGGACCCCGAGAAAGCGCGGCACAAGGTCAATTTCGACAATCTGACGCCGCTCTATCCGGATGAGTGGTTGAAAATGGAATATGAGGATCCGACCAAAAAGGATCTCTCGGCGCGCGTCATTGATATCGTGGCGCCGGTCGGCAAAGGCCAGCGCGCCTTGATCGTGTCACCGCCGCGCACTGGGAAAACCGTGCTGTTGCAGAACATTGCCCACTCGATCACGCACAATCACCCGGAATGCTATCTGATCGTGCTGTTGATCGACGAGCGGCCGGAAGAAGTCACCGACATGCAGCGCTCGGTGAAGGGAGAGGTGATCTCCTCGACCTTCGATGAGCCTGCCGCGCGCCACGTCCAAGTCGCCGAGATGGTCATTGAGAAGGCCAAGCGGCTAGTCGAGCATGGTCGCGATGTGGTGATCCTGCTTGATTCGATCACGCGCCTTGGCCGTGCCTACAACACCGTGGTGCCCTCCTCCGGCAAGGTTCTGACCGGCGGTGTTGACGCCAATGCGTTACAGCGCCCAAAGCGGTTCTTCGGCGCCGCGCGCAATATCGAGGAAGGCGGCTCGCTGACCATCATTGCCACGGCCCTGATCGACACCGGCAGCCGCATGGACGAAGTGATCTTCGAAGAATTCAAGGGCACTGGCAATTCGGAACTGATCCTCGACCGAAAGGTCGCCGACAAGCGCACCTTCCCGGCCATGGACATCACCCGTTCCGGTACCCGCAAGGAAGAACTGTTGGTGCCCCCGGATCAGCTCAAGAAAATGTATGTGCTGCGGCGCATTCTCAATCCAATGGGCACCATGGATGCCATGGACTTCCTGCTCGACAAGCTGCGCAACACCAAGAACAATGCCGAGTTCTTTGACTCGATGAATACGTAAAAGCGCCAGGGTTGTCCCTATTAGCCTTTTCCTTGCGGCAAAACCTTGGCTGCGGTCATGGCCCCGATGTGGCGTGGGTTGAGCGCGATGTCAGGATCAACGAAGCACATGCCGCCCTTCCCCACCGCGCTTTCGCAGCCGGCAATTGTGGTGTAGCCGCACTCGATGACGGCATGGTCGCCGGTCGCATAGCCGCACCAATCCTCGGCTTTGGCGGCGGTCACCGCAAGCGTGGAAAGGATTGTCGCGAGAACGATGCCGCAACGGATCTCGTACAGCATGAAGGAAATCTCCTGGCGCGCCCCCGGCGGACCCATAAAGCACAAAACGTGCGGGCATCAGCACGTCAAGAATGTCGCACTGCGCCTGCGCTGCCGCTGCCAGAGTTCATTATCGCAGCCGTGGCGGCGGTAAGCTCCGCCGGCGTTTTTGCAGGCAGCGAGCAGCTTGCGCCGATGCAAACGAACGCTTGCGGGTCGCCGCCCGCCGAAATTTTCGCCCGCGCCGGATGCGCTTGCGGCAACGCCTCGGCGGCCGGCGCGTAAAGCACGATGCGATCAAGTGGCGGCATCCGACGCGCAATAGCGAGCAGCGCCTGCGCGGCAGGCCCTTGTCCCGTCACCACGATCTCCGCCGCGCGTAAGCGCAGGTCGATGGCGTTCAGCAGCGCCATGTGCATGTAGAGATTGTCGGCGACGGACGGCGCAATAGCCGCGATCATCCGGTCGGCTCTGTCGCGCCACTGCTCGTCGCCGGCCAACAGGGCAAGCCGCACAAGATTTTGCGCGACGACCGCATTGTGATTGGGCGTCGCTTCATCGGTGGTAGCGGCGGGACGAACGACCAGGCCTTCAGCATCGGAAGCAGTCAGGTAATAGGTGCCCGTGCCGCTATTGAGATAGTCGCGATCAAGCGCGCGCTGCCAAGCAAGCGCGCAATCCAGGTAGTGATCCCGGCCGGTCGCTTCATAGAGCGCGAGCGCGGCACGAATCATTGCCGCGAAATCCGAGGCCAAGCCGGGAAATTTGAGTTTACCGTCGCGCCAAGAATGTCCAAGGCGATCGCCGCGGGTCATATTTTGCGCGATGAAGTTGAAAGCTCGCGCGGCGATCTCGAGCCAGGATGGTTCGTCGAACATAAGCCCCGCATTGGCGAGCGCCGCAATCATCAGTCCGTTCCAGTCGGCCAGCACCTTATCGTCGAGGCCTGGGCGAACGCGCGCGTTGCGCACGTGCAGAAGCTTTTCGCGCAAGCCGGCAAGGCGAGTCTCATCCGCTTCGGTCCGCGGCGGCGACTTGAGGCGGTTGAGAATATTGTGGCCTTCAAAATTGCCGGGCGGCGTCACATCGTAATGGCGGGAGAAGAACTCGCCGTCTTCGATGCCGAGCTGCCGAATCACATCGTCATAGGACCAGATGTAAAACTTGCCTTCCTCGCCCTCCGAATCGGCATCCAGTGATGCCGCGAAGGCGCCGTCGCCTGTCGTCATTTCGCGAGCGAGCCAGCCCACGGTTTCATAGGCGCGCTGGCGGTAAAGCGGCCTGCGGCCGCGCGTAAAAGCAATCGCCAGAAGCTCAAGGAGTTGTGCATTGTCGTAGAGCATTTTTTCGAAATGCGGCACCAGCCAGCGCTCATCGACCGAGTAGCGCGAGAAGCCGCCGCCAAGGTGATCATAGATGCCGCCCTCGCAGATATGATCCAGGCTGATCTCGACGGCGGCGAAATAGCGCGTTTCGCCCGTGCGCAGACCAGCACGCCAAAGCAGCTCGAAGAGAGCGGCCTGCGGAAATTTCGGTGCGCCGCGCGTGCCGCCATTGACCGGGTCGATAATGGCGGCGAACTGATGCGCCGCATTGTCGAGCCCGGCACGTCCAATTATCGCCGTCTCGCCGCGACGCGCAGTCGCGGCAAGCCGCTCCATCAGCGCGGCGCGATTCTGCTCGATCTTTTGCGGCTCTTCACGAAACAGCCGCGCAATCTCGTGCAGCACATCGACGAAGGCCGGCTTGCCATACCGCGATATCTTCGGAAAATAGGTGCCGCCCCAGATTGGTTCGCCGTCAGGCGTAAGAAACATTGTCAACGGCCAGCCGCCATGCTCGCCGAGATGGTGGAGCGCCGCCATATAGATCTGGTCGATGTCCGGCCGCTCTTCGCGATCGACTTTGATGTTGACGAACAGACTGTTCATCACCTGCGCGGTAGCTTCGTCCTCAAAACTCTCGTGCGCCATGACGTGGCACCAGTGGCAGGCGGCATAGCCGACCGAGAGCAAGATGGGCTTGTTGTGCCGTTTCGCCTCGGCCAGCGCCTCCGGACTCCACGGCCACCAATCGACCGGATTGTCCTTGTGCTGGAGGAGGTATGGGCTTGTTTCTTTTGCAAGGCGGTTCTCACGCGTGGCTTGCGGGGGAGTGGGGTGCGGTGCATTTGACATAGCGTCACCGTAGCAAGGCATCGACACGGCGCGAAGCGCAGCCCGCGAAGTTAACGTGAACCGCCCATCATGTCGGATCGTTCCACCATCTTTGCCCTTTCCTCAGGCCGTCCGCCGGCGGCCATTGCGGTGGTGCGGATCTCGGGCCCTCAGGCCGGACCTGTGCTGGCGAAGCTAACCGGCCGTGTGCCAGAAGCGCGCAAAGCGGCGCTGGTGCGGGTCCGGGCCCCCCTGAGCGGTGAGGTCATTGATGAAGCGCTTGCGCTTTGGTTTCCGGCGCCGCGCAGCGAAACTGGCGAAGATGTCGCCGAACTGCAATTGCATGGCGGCCACGCGGTGATCGCGGCAGTTTTGGATGCGCTTGGGACGATGCCGGGCTGTCGTCTCGCCGAACCGGGCGAGTTTACACGCCGGGCTTTCGAAGCGGGGCGGCTCGACCTGACCGCTGTTGAAGGCCTCGGTGATCTTATTGCTGCAGAAACACCGGCGCAGCGACGGCAGGCCTTTCGGCAATTGAAGGGCCTGATTGGGGACCAGGCCGAGGCCTGGCGGGAGCAACTGGTCGAAGCATTGGCGCTGGTTGAAGCGCGGATCGACTTTTCCGACGAAGCCGACGTGCCGGAGAACTTGATCACTCCCGCTGTTCGTGCGACGCAGCAATTGCGCCGCGAGATCGCGGCAAAACTTGCGGATGGGGGCAGGGGAGAGCGGTTGCGCGAAGGCCTCGTGGTCGCAATTGCCGGACCGCCGAATGCCGGGAAGTCAACCCTGCTCAACCGCCTGGCACGGCGGGAGGCGGCGATCGTCTCGCCCTATGCCGGCACCACGCGCGATGTGATCGAAGTGCATCTCAGCCTTGATAACTATCCCGTCACCCTGCTGGACACCGCGGGCATTCGTGAGAGCGTCGAGCCGGTCGAACGCGAAGGAGTCATGCGGGCGCAAGCGCGTGCTGCAAGTGCGGATCTTGTCCTCTGGGTCGTTGACGCGGCAGAGGGCGACGGCGCCGCGCAACCGCCGGAGACATTGAAAAATGCCGAGTTGTGGGTGGTCCGCAACAAGATCGACCTGGTCAAGGACTCAGCCAAAGACCTACCAAAAAGAAGTGGATGCAAGTTCATTTATTCGATTTCGGCTCAGCAAGGAGAGGGTGTTGAGACACTGGTGACGGCTGTAGCCAAGCATGCACGTGCGTTTTTCGCCCCAAGTGAGTCGAGCATTGTAACGCGTGCCCGCCACCGCCAGGCGCTAGAACAGACGCTGTCGGCTTTGGATCGCGCGATCGCGCAAGCCGCAAATGGCGCGGACTGCGAGGAACTGGTCGCAGAGGAATTGCGCGCAGCGGCGATGGCTCTTGGCCGGTTGACCGGACGCGTCGATGTTGAGGATGTTCTGGACGTAATCTTTCGCGACTTCTGCATTGGTAAATAATTGGTTGATCATCCTTTGCACGGTCTACCGGACTGGGCCTTGCTCGCGGGCATCAAGACCGCCGTTGATCGACCGGGCTCTCGTGTTTCACGTGAAACGGTCCGATCCTCAGGAATCGGAATATTTTGACCGTCAATTTCGCGTTGGATACAACGGCCGGCATCCTTGGAGATCCCGATGGGCGTGCGCTTCGATGTGATTGTCGTTGGCGGCGGTCACGCCGGCTGCGAGGCGGCGAGCGCTGCCGCGCGGATCGGCGCGCGCACCTCGCTTATCACGCAGCGCTTTGCGACAGTCGGCGCCATGTCGTGCAATCCGTCGATTGGCGGATTGGGCAAAGGCCATCTTGTTCGCGAGATTGATGCTCTCGACGGCCTGATGGGTCGCGTTGCCGATGCCAGCGGCATACAGTTTCGTGTGCTCAATCGCCGCAAGGGCCCGGCGGTGCGCGGGCCGCGTGCTCAGGCCGATCGCAAGCTCTATGCGGCGGCCATGCAGTCAGCGATTCGAGACAGCGTGGGCTTGGAGGTGATCGAAGGCGAGGTCGACGACTTGACCTTGGAAGATGGCGCGCCTGGTGTGCGGCTCGCGGACGGCCGGACCTTTGGCGCCGCTGCGGTCGTTCTCACGACCGGGACTTTTCTGCGTGGCTTGATCCATATCGGCGAGCGCCAAATTCCGGCGGGGCGGGTCGGTGAGGCACCCGCGCTTGGCCTTTCAATGACGCTCGAACGGGCAGGGTTTCGACTAGGCCGCCTTAAGACCGGGACGCCGCCACGATTGGATGGCAGGACCGTCGACTGGCAGTCGCTTGAAATGCAGCCGGGCGATGATCCGCCGGAACCGTTTTCGGTTCTGACCGAGCGTATCGTCAACCCGCAGATCCAGTGCGCCATTACCCGCACCACGCCGGTGACCCACGAAATTATCCGAAAAAATGTCCATCGCTCTCCCATGTATTCTGGCCAGATCACGAGTCGCGGGCCGCGATATTGCCCCTCGATCGAGGACAAGATCGTCCGCTTTGGTGAGCGTGACGGGCATCAGATTTTTCTTGAGCCGGAGGGTCTCGACGACACCACGGTTTATCCAAACGGCATATCGACATCGCTGCCGGAGGACGTCCAGGCTGCGGTCGTGGCCTCGATCCCAGGTCTGCAGGAAGCCAGGATCATTCGGCCCGGTTATGCGATCGAATATGATTATGTCGATCCGCGCGAGCTCACGCCATGGTTGGAGGCCAAGCGCCTGCCGGGGCTATTCTTAGCGGGGCAGATCAACGGCACGACCGGCTACGAAGAAGCAGCGGCGCAGGGTCTGGTTGCTGGCGTGAATGCTGCGGCAAGAGCGGGTGGGGGAGAGCCTGTCATGTTCGACCGCGCCGAAGGCTATCTCGGCGTGATGATCGATGATTTGGTCACACGCGGCGTGAGCGAGCCATATCGGATGTTCACGTCGCGCGCCGAGTATCGGCTGACCTTGCGTGCTGACAATGCCGATCAGCGACTGACCGGCAAAGGCATCGCGCTTGGGTGCGTCGGTCCAGAGCGAGCCCGCAAGCATCGCGACAAGATGGCATTGCTTGATACGGCGCGACAGATGGCCCGATCGCTGACGGTTACTCCGACCGATGCGGCACGGTGCGGCGTGTCACTGCGCAAGGACGGCCAACGGCGTACGGCCTTCGATCTGCTCTCTTACCCGAACCTTGCGATGTCCGATCTGGCGCAGATTTGGCCGGAACTCGGCAAGCTGGATCGCAAGATCGCCGATCAGGTCGAAATTGACGCGAAGTACGACGTTTATCTGGGCCGACAGGCCGCCGATATCGAATCCTATCGGCGAGATGAAAGTCTCGTGCTCAGCGATGACCTCGATTATGGTACGCTACCTGGTCTATCCAATGAGGTTCGGCACAAGCTGCAGGCGCACCGCCCAAGGACCATCGGCCAAGCCAGCCGCATCGATGGCATGACTCCCGCCGCATTGACGCTGCTTGTTGCACATGTCCGCCGGCATCAGCGCAAGGCAAGTTCGAACAGAGATCGCGGAGCCGCGTGATGGGCGCGCTTCTGCGGCGCAAGCCCCTTCACGATACTCGCGCCAGCGCAAGCGAGCTTGCAGCGGACCGCGAACATGCACTGGCTCTCATGCCCGTTTCACGTGAAACACTGGAGCGCCTAGATCGCTTCGTCGAGCTTCTGTTGGAGTGGCAGCGCCACACCAACCTGATCGCTCCATCGACCGAGCGCGTGATCTGGACGCGGCACATTGCCGATTCTTTACAGGTTCTCGCCTTGGCTCGAGAGGCAAGAGTGTGGGTCGATCTTGGTTCGGGAGCCGGCTTTCCCGGCTTGATCATAGCGTGCGCCCTCGCGGATGAGCCCGGTGCTCGCGTGCATCTTGTGGAGAGCATCGGCAAAAAGGCGACGTTTCTGCGCGAGGCGATTCGGCTCACGGCCGCGCCGGCGGATGTGCACGCCATGCGCATTGCCGATTTCGTTAAGCATGCACCCAAGCACATCGACGTGGTAACCGCGCGCGCCCTTGCGCCTCTGCCAAAACTCTTTCGTGAAGCCTATCCGCTGTTGAAAAGCGGCACAAAGGGCGTGTTTCCAAAGGGACAAGATATTGCCGCTGAATTGACCGAAGCCGCTAAATATTGGAACATAAAGGCCGCCTCTGTCCCGAGCCGGACCGATCCTCGATCCCGGATCGTGGTGGTGGAGAGCATCACACCGTCGGTTTAGCTGTTGGAATTCATCGATCTCTGATTGTGGGCTGACTGACCGAGCAGCTTGGACCCGCCATGATCAACGAACTGCCTGAGCAGACCGTCCTCACCGCCCCCGAGGACGCGATTGCGCTACATCCCGCCAAGCCGCCGCGCGTGCTTGCGGTCGCCAATCAGAAAGGCGGAGTCGGCAAGACGACGACCGCTATCAATCTTGGCACCGCTTTGGCCGCCATAGGCGAGGACGTGCTGATTATCGATCTTGACCCGCAAGGCAATGCCTCAACCGGTCTCGGCATCGATCGCCGCAACCGACAATATTCGACCTACGACGTATTGACCGGTGAAGCAGCCTTACGCGACGCGATCGTTGCGACCGCCGTGCCACGACTTCATCTTGCGCCGTCCACACTCGATCTGTCCGGGCTCGAGCTTGAGATCGGACAGGCGCGCGATCGTGCATATCGTCTGCGCAGCGCCCTGTCGCCGCTCAACAGCGTCGGGGGGATGCGATGCACTTATGTGCTGGTGGACTGCCCACCCTCGCTTAATCTGTTGACGGTCAACGCCATGGCGGCGGCGAACGCGATCCTGGTGCCGCTGCAATGTGAGTTTTTCGCGCTCGAAGGCCTCTCGCAACTGCTCAAAACCGTCGAATCGGTCCGCCAGCAACTCAATCCGGATCTGACGATTCATGGCATCGTGCTCACCATGTTCGACGCGCGCAACAATTTGTCGGGCCAGGTCGTCGCCGACGTGCGTGAATTTATGGGATCCAAGGTTTACGACACGATCATTCCGCGCAATGTGCGCGTGTCGGAAGCGCCGTCCTACGGCAAGCCCGTTCTTGTCTACGATCTCAAATGCAGCGGCAGCGAAGCCTATCTGCGGCTCGCGACCGAAATCATCCAACGCGAAAAACAACTTTGTGCGGGATGAGGCTTTGAGTGACTGACAGTTTTGGGAAGGCGGCGATGGCGGAAGAGCGATCGCGACTGGGCCGCGGGCTTGCCGCACTCATCGGCGAAGTCTCGGCCGAAGCATCAGCCGAGCGGCCGCGCGGCCAGCGCCGCTTGCCGACCGCCGCATTGCGGCCGAATGCGCGCAATCCGCGCCGCACCTTCTCCGCGACAGAACTCGATGAATTGGTCGCTTCGCTGCGCGAGCGCGGCGTCATACAACCGATTATAGCGAGGCCGCTGCGCGGCGCCGGCGACGCTTACGAGATCATCGCAGGCGAGCGGCGCTGGCGCGCCGCGCAACGCGCCGGCCTTCATGAAGTGCCCGTCGTCGTCATCGAAGCGACGGACGCCGAGGCGCTGCAGATCGCCATTATCGAGAACGTCCAACGCGCCGATCTCAATCCGCTCGAAGAAGCGGAAGGCTACCGCGCCTTGATGGATGAGTTCGGCAACAGCCAAGACGACATCGCTAAAATCATCGGCAAGAGCCGCAGCCATGTTGCCAATACGCTGCGGCTTTTGAAACTTCCCGACACCGTGAAAACCCATATTCATTCCGGCAAGCTCACGGCTGGGCATGCGCGCATGCTGATCGGTCAGCCCGACGCCGAAGCGCTCGCCGAGGAGATTGTTGCGCGCGGCCTCAATGTCCGCCAGGTCGAGGCGCTGGCGCGCGATGAGAGCCAAAAGCGCGCAAAGAGCAATGGCCACCGCCGGCGCAAACGGATCGAAAAGGCCGCCGACCTGATCGCAATCGAAAAGCGAATTTCAGATGCGTTGGGCTTGGCCGTGAACATTGAGCACGGCGAGCGCGGCGGAACGGTTACGATCCGTTATCGCAATCTCGATCAGCTTGATGAAGTACTGCGTCGGCTGGAAAGAAATTAAATTAGCCAGCCGTGTTGAGTCTGGATTGTTGCAAGCGCGGCCCGATCCGGATCGATAGGGAATGAAGAGTGCGTTGCATCACCGCGAAAACAAAAGACCGGCCAAGCGGAGCGACCGGCCTTTCACGCGCGTGCGGTGCGCGATTGTTACGATTTGCGATGCTTGACGGGTCTCGGTGCAGGGCCGCCGTCATAGAGCGCGTTGTGCGGCAGGTATTTATCGACCAGCCAGCTGCCAATGAACGGCACGATGCAGTCAGCAAAGCCCATATAAGCTTCGCGATAGGTGAGCGGGCGGTTGACCGCGACCGTGTAGACAAAGGGCGTGACGACCATGCAGGCACCGGTCGTGATCCCGTACGCACCCAAAGTGGTCACGCGCGCGTGGCCCGGATTGCCATGCTTCTGCGTCAGGAAATAGGCCGCGACCCCGGTGCCGATCCCAACGCCGATTCCGGCCGCCGTCAGGCGTGGGTCTTGCCCGTGGCCCCACCAGAGCAAAAATGAATTCCAGGTAGCGTTGGTATCCTGCGCGCGGGCAGCCTGCGGCTGCAGCGCGATGGCCAGCAATAAGGCCAGGACGGCAAGAATTGGCTTTTTCATATTGGGTACCCCCGGACCATGCTGCCCGCGCCAAGGAGTGGACGCGCTATCGCAGCATGGTTAACCAGGGAACTTGAATGAGCCGCTCGCGACTGTCGAGCTTTTGCGCCGCACACCCACACGATTCCTGTCCACTGTGCCTATTTGGCAACCGTTTCGGAGGACGTAGCTTGAGTTTTCCCCAGGACGGCCGGCCGCAATGGGCGCGCGACCCCGCTTTTGATCGGACCGGGATAACCCCAAGTGTTATTCGGCAGCTGTCTGCCGCGCGCCCGAGCCGAATCGCTGCTCGATGTAATCGACCACGATCTTCTGGAAATCGGCGGCCAACGTCGGGCCCCGCAGCGTCATCGCTTTCTTGCCGTCAATAAAAACCGGCGCCGTCGGCTGCTCGCCGGTGCCGGGCAGCGAGATACCGATGTCAGCATGCTTGGATTCGCCCGGCCCGTTAACAATACAGCCCATGACCGCGACATTGAGACCCTCGACACCCGGGTAGCGCGTCTTCCACTCCGGCATCGACTCGCGGATGAAGCTCTGAATGCTGGCCGCGAGTTCCTGAAAGGTCGTCGATGTCGTCCGCCCGCAGCCCGGGCACGCAGCGACCAGCGGCACGAAAGTGCGCAGACCCAGTGTCTGCAGCAGTTCCTGACCGACCTTCACCTCAAGCGTGCGATCACCGTTCGGCTCGGGCGTCAGCGAAATGCGGATGGTGTCGCCAATACCCTGCTGCAGCAGAACGCCCATGGCGGCGGACGAGGCGACAATGCCCTTGGAGCCCATGCCGGCTTCGGTCAGGCCGAGATGCAGCGCATAATCGGAGCGCCGCGCCAATTCGCCATAGACACCGATCAAATCCTGCACGGCCGACACTTTGGCCGAAAGGATGATCTTCGCCCGCGGTAGGCCGATCTCCTCGGCGCGCTCTGCAGACAGCAGTGCCGATTGCACCATCGCTTCGCGTGTCACGTCGCGTGCATCAACCGGACTGTTCGAGCGTGCGTTCTGATCCATGAGCTCGGTCAAAAGCTCTTGGTCGAGCGAGCCCCAGTTGGCGCCGATGCGGACCGGCTTGTTATGGCGGATGGCAGTCTCGACAATTGCGCCAAACTGCTTGTCCTTTTTCTCCTTGAACCCGACATTGCCGGGATTGATGCGATATTTGTCGAGCGCTTCGGCGCAGGCCGGGTGATCGGCCAGGAGCTTGTGGCCGATATAGTGGAAATCGCCGACGATCGGCACGTCGACATTCATTTGCATAAGCCGCTCCTTGATCCGCGGCACGGCGGCAGCGGCTTCGTCGCGATCGACGGTGATGCGTACGATTTCGGAACCGGCGCGCGCCAAGGCTGCGACTTGCCTGGCGGTCGCCTCGGCATCAGCGGTATCGGTATTGGTCATCGACTGCACCACGATAGGCGCGCCGCCACCCACGGTGACTTTGCCGACCTTTACGGCCACGGTTTTGTGCCGCGGAGCTGGACCGGAAAATTCCATCATGAGCAAGTCCTTACGGGTTTAAAACGTGGTGCTGATCAGGCCAAATGCGCCAAAAAGCAGGCTTCGGCACCCCGGATATAGCTTCACCCGGCGCACTTGGCGAGGAGGGGCCGGCTAAAGCCGATGAAGTCTAAGTTCATCGCATAACAGCCACTTTGCAGCTTAGTTGCAGAGGTTCCATGCCGACAGCAGCGCTTGCTGCGCATCCGGCACTCTCGGGGGTATTGCCGGCCACCAGGCATTCCGATTAAGCGGGCTTACCGCTTCCGTTACCGCGAAGGAACCGCACCGCTGCGCTGGGTCTGAGCCAAAAACCGACCTCGGCCCGAACGCACCAGCGCGCCAAGCGCGTCCGCATAACGCTCCGGCCGGGTGCGCGCGACAGTGCGAAAGCACTCGTAGCCGGCTTCCCGTTCTCCGAATTCCAGGAGGCACTGCCCTAACGTGAGCCAGGCAATGGCATCATCTGGCCGAACCATCAGGTAACGCCGCAGATACCTGATGGCCGCCGCGCTCTCCCCCACTTCTTGATGTGCTTTGGCGATGCCAAACAACGCCTCGGGAGCATTGGGCGAAATCTCCACCGCCCGCGCGAAGGCGATTTTCGCGCCAGCGCAATCCCTGCGCCGGAGCAGGGCATAGCCCAGCTCGATCGACAGTTCCGGCGCCATCGGCGCGACGGTCAGACCGCGTCGCAGGAAGTCGATCGCCTCATCATCGCGCTCCATCGCAAGTAACAGCGAACCGATCTCCCGGAAGGCTGCGGCATGCTGTGGATGCCGTTTGATGGTGCGCTTCAATCGAGACAACGCGTCTTCCGGGCGGCCAGCGCGGCGAAGCGCGACGGCCAGCAAGGTGTCGAAGTCGGGATCGCGCTGACTGCGCGCCGCCGTTTCGAGCGGCGCGAGGGCTTCGGCGGCCCGGCCCTGCACCAGCAGGGCGCAGCCGAGGATCTGCAGCGCGCGCAGGTGACCCGGATCGGACTTCGGCACTTCCCGCGCGATGCGCTCGGCCTCCGCAGCGCGCCCGGCACTTAGCGCCATGCGCGCGCGCTCCAGCGCCTCCTGGCGCTGTGGCGGGTGTTGCGACGAGTTAAGAAAAGCGGATCCAATTGCCATGATCGGCTCCGTGGCTGCAGTGGCCTCTCCCTTGTAGCCGAGGCAATCAGCGCGATAAACCGCATGCAAATCTCGCCCAATTTCTTCGTATACAGAGAACAGGAAGGCGCCTAGATTTATTCTCGCAGGGGCGGCGATGTTGCAGTGCATTCAGGGATTTGCAGCGTGAATCAAGCGAACCAGATGGCGCTGACATTCCGCTGCCCGCCTGCATTGCGGGAGCTTTTGCCGCCACCAATTCCGGCGGTCCGCGGCCTGCCCGACTGGTTCAAGGCGATGCCGCCGAAGGCGTTCAGCGCAACCGCGGCCAAGGATGAGCTGACACTCAAGAAATGCCCGCCTTTCATCGATGCGATGATCTACGGGTTTTTGATCCCGCTGGCGATCGATCTCGAAGTGCACGACGGAGAATTCGCATGGGACTTCGAAGTGCCGCAGGGCTATGTCAGTGAATTCTCCCATTCGCCGATCGATTTCCACGATCCCGCGCAAGCGCTTGGGACACCGTTTTTCGACGCCGATCGCTTTCTCATCAAGTTCAATTGCTTTTGGACGATCGAGGCGCCACCCGGCTACTCATTGCTGTTCACCCACCCAATCAATCGCAACGACCTTCCGTTCACAACGCTCACTGGACTCGTCGATTGCGACACATTTCACGACAGCCCCCTCAATTTTCCGGCACGCTGGCATGATGCAAATTTCGCCGGCGTGCTCCCGAGGGGCACGCCGGTTGCGCAATGCCTCCCGGTCAGGCGAGAACACTGGGTCGGTCGCTTCGAAGCCCTCTCGGATGACGCTACGGTGCGAATGGTGCAAACGCGCGATGCCCTGGCATTCGAGCCAGGCGTTTACCGACGGCGTTATCGCGTGCCGAAATACTAGAGCGTTTTCGGATTTGATCGAATCGGGAAACGCTCCGCCTTTACGCTGCCATTGCTGGGCGAAGCGCAGCGTCTGGCGACCAAAATAAAATCGTGCCGCACGGCAACACGAAATTGCTGCCCACTCTTGCCCACATGTGGGACGACGCGTGCCTGCGGGGTATCGATAAAGGTCTTATCATCATCCGGCCTCCCTTGGTAAGCTAACCGCAGACAGCGCGAGCGCATCAAAGACTCGCGGCACCGTGCGGGAGGCGATCAGAAATGTACCGGGCCACCAAAGACATCAAGCTGCCGACAACAATAACCGGCTCGCTGCCGCGGCCGAGCTGGTACACCGAAAATCTCGGCACGCGTCATTTCCTTGAAGCGATGGTGAGCCGCCGCTTTCGCGAGCAATATGAAGATGCGCTCACTTGCTATTTGCGCGATCAGGAGCTTGCCGGGCTGGATATCGTCACCGATGGCGACTGCCGCTTCGACGACGATGTCGGCGGCCAGAGCTGGACCGCCTATCCGCCGAATCACATGTCAGGGCTCGATGTCGAGCATCCGCTGCCGACGCCGGCGGGGCGCGGCGGCATCACCTTTCCGCGCGGCCACATCCTGCACGATTATCTCGAATCGCGGGTCATGCCGGTCATCACCGGCCCGATCGGCCGCGGCAATCTGCAGTACACCGCCATGTGGAAAGCGGCGCAGCGATTTACCACGAAGCCAGTGAAGTTCGGCGCGGTCTCGGCCGAGATCGTCGCCTTCGCCTTGCAGGACCGCTACTACAAGAGCGTGCCCGAGCGCATGTTCGCCATCGCCGAGGCGTTCAACGAGGAATATCACGAGCTTGCCGATGCCGGCTGTCCGGTGATCCAGATCGAGGAACCGCAGATCCATCTGATCGCGGTGCGCAAAATCCAGGACAAAGTGATCACGCCGCAATTGATGGTCGAAGTGTTCAATCGCACCGTAAAGGGGCTGCGCGCCAAGACCGAAGTGTGGGCGCATTCGTGCTGGGGAAATCCTTCGCAGCAACGCATGTTCGCGCAGGTGCAGAGCTACAAGCCGGCGCTCGAGACCTACAACACCGTCGATGCCGACGTTATCACCTTCGAGTCGTCGAGCTCCGGCGGCATCGATCTCGAAGCGATCGGCAAGACCATCACCGAAAAGAAGATCGCCATCGGCGTGATCGACCATCACACGCTGCAGGTCGAGAGCCCGGATGAGGTCGCCGACAAGATCCGCGCGGCGCTGAAATTCATCCCGGCCGAGCGGCTGGTCATCTCGACCGATTGCGGCATGGGCCGCGAGGGCATGAGCCGGCGCCACGCTTTCTACAAGATGGTGTCGCTCGTGCTCGGCACCAATATCGTGCGCAAGGAGCTTAACCTGCCGCTCGCCGAATGCCTTGCGGCGGACGAGCGCTATTCGCTGGTCGTGCCGGCCAAATAGGGCTGGGCAGGCAAAAAGCGCGCACCGCGTTCAAGTCAGCTGTTGTGTGGAGCCCGCGATACGAATCAAATTTTCCGGGGAGGAGATCATGGCGCAAGCGGATATTGGGCAGAAATTCGGCGAACCGAAACGGGTGCTGCCGTTCCTGCAATCGTTCTACGACGCGGCCATTCCATTCTCGTGGCTGGTCGTCCGCGTCGCGGTGGGCTGGAATCTTCTGGTGCACGGCTGGGGCAAGATCATGATTGGCCCGACCGACGCCTTCCTTAAGGCTTTCGCCGATCTCGGCTTCACGCCGCCCATCTTCTGGTTCTGGGCCTCGACCGCCATCGAGACGCTGGGCGGCATCGGACTCATCCTGGGTTTGTTCACGCGCTTGTTTGCCGCGGCGGCCGCAATCGAAATGCTGTTCATTTTCATCACCTACTGGCCAACCGGCTTTTCCTGGATGAAGCGTGGCTATGAATATGTGCTGCTCTGGGGGCTCGTCTGCTTTGCCGTCGCGCTGCGCGGCGGCGGTCCATATTCGCTAGACCGCAAGCTCGGGCGGGAACTCTAGGCACGGCGGCAGCTCGCACTTGTTTCCGGTAGGGCCGGCCGTTACATATCGCGCCGCGACACTCAGGCTTTGGCCGTTCCGGAGAGGTGGCTGAGTGGTTGAAAGCACCGCACTCGAAATGCGGCATACGGGCAACCGTATCGGGGGTTCGAATCCCTCCCTCTCCGCCACTTCAGAACAGAACTGCGAACGCCGGGCGTAGCCGGATTTGCGCCGGCAGCGGCGGTCAAGGTCTGGAGCAGATTGCTTTTCGAGCCGATGATGCGGACCTCGCGGTCCGCGACCTCGACCCGCTGCGCGAGCGCGCGGAGATGGTCGCGGCGATAGCCCCCGCCGTCGATCCTGATGCGCTCTCGCGCCGTCCTGGCGAACCTCCCGACCATCTGTGGCGTGATCGCCTGCTGACCTGACGACTCCAGCATCGCAGCGGCTCGATCGGCGTCGGCTTGCGCCCGGTCGTGGGGCGCCTCGAGGCGCGCGATGCCCCCTTCACCGCCGGGTCGTTGACATCGGCGACGCCGCCCTCGATGGCGTCATAGAGCCGCTTCAGCCGCAGGTCGGTTTCGGCCGCCCGCTTGTTCAGCTCGGCGATGTGCTCCCGGCGGTGCTCGGCGTGTTCCTGGGTCCTAAAATCGTTTTTGCCCGGTCTCGGCGAGAGGCGAGGCCGGAAAAATAGGCTCGCGCGGCGGCAAATCAGCAACCGGCTTGGCCGCTTGCGGTTCAGGGATCGTCCGGCCCCCCTGCGCGTTAACTCCGAGCACGGAGGGTTTATCGCGTGGTTATGCAATGAGTGCATCAGGGCATGGCCCTGCCCGCGGACACAGCCAGGGATTTTTGCAGCGGCACCTCACCCGTATTTTGATGGTTCCTTGCGCTGTTCTTGCGACGGCCGGCGGGACATGGGCGGCGGCGGGCGGCGGGCTCGGCCCTTCCGATACTCTCTTTATTGCCGAACTGGCGCTTCTGCTTTTGGTCGGCAGGCTCATGGGCGAAGCGGCGCAACGGATCGGGCAGCCCGCGGTCATGGGTCAGCTCATCGGCGGGCTGCTGCTGGGGCCTTCGGTGCTCGGTGCGCTCTGGCCTGCGGCGCAGCACGCCATCTTTCCGAGTTCCGCGGCGCAAAAAAGCATGATCGATGCTGTTTCTCAGCTCGGCGTTCTGATGCTGTTGCTGTTGACCGGCATGGAAACCGACCTGCAGATGGTCAGACGCGTGGGCCGCGCCGCCATGACGGTCGCCGCCGCCGGCGTCGCGCTGCCCTTTGCCTGCGGCTTTGCGCTCGGCGAATTCATGCCGGAACAGTTCCTGCCCAAGCCTGACGCGCGCCTGGTCACGGCGATTTTTCTCGGCACCGCGCTGTCGATCTCCTCGGTCAAGATCGTGGCGATCGTGGTGCGAGAGATGAATTTCCTGCGCCGCGATCTCGGCCAAATCATCATCGCCTCCGCCATTCTTGAGGACACGATTGGCTGGATCATCATCGCCATCGCCTTCGGGCTGGCGTCAGCGGGGACCATCGACGTTTGGTCGGTCGGCCGCGCCATCGTCGGCGCGGCCCTCTTCATGATGTTCAGCCTCACAATTGGGCGGCGCATCGTCTTCACCCTGATCCGCTGGGCCAACGACAATTTGAGAAGCGAGTTCGCGGTGATCACGACCATTCTCGTCATCATGGCGGTCATGGCGCTCACCACCCAGCTGATCGGCGTCAATATGGTGCTCGGCGCTTTCGTCTCCGGCATTCTGATCGGCGAATCGCCGATCCTGACGCGCCATATCGACGAGCAGTTGCGCGGTCTGATCGCGGCCTTGTTCATGCCGGTATTTTTCGGCTTGTCGGGGCTGCGCGCCGATGTCACGGTTTTGGGCAATAGCGATCTTGCGCTGCTTGCGGCGGGTCTCATCCTGATCGCCAGCATCGGAAAATTCTCCGGCGCTTTTGTCGGCGGCAAGCTCGGCGGCCTGACGCGCGCCGAATCACTGGCACTCGGCTGCGCAATGAACGCACGCGGCTCGACCGAAGTCATCGTCGCCTCGGTGGGTTTGGCGGCGGGCGTGCTGACGCAGAACCTGTTCACCCTCATCGTCACGATGGCCGTGGTCACGACCACGGCCATGCCGCCGATGCTGCGCTGGGCGCTCGCCCGGCTGCCGATGCGGCACAAAGAGCGAGTACGGCTCGAACGCGAGGAGCTCGACGCCCGCGGATTTGTAACGAACCTCGAGCGGCTTCTGCTCGCCGCCGATGACAGTCCGAACGGCACGTTGGCGGCACGACTGACCGGGGTGATCGCCGGCGCAGGCGGCAAGCCGACTACGATTCTCGACCTGAGCCGCAGCAGCGGTCGCGATAAGAGGACTTGGAACGGCAGGCCGCCCGGGGCCGCGAAGTCGCGCCGCGCTGCCGAGCAGTCGGACGAGGAGCCATCGGAGCACGAGGTCAAGGTTGCGGCCGAAAGTGCGCTGGCGCTGCAACCCGATGCGCAGGAGGAGGGGCACAGGAACGTCGATATCACCACGCGGCAGGAGCGCTCTATCAGAGCGGTCGCAGGCGAGGCCTGCAAGGGATATGATCTTTTGGTGGTAGGCGTGGCCAACACCCACAATCCGAGCGGCGGGTTCAGCAAGGACGTATCGCTGATCACCAGAGACTTCGAAGGGCCGCTCGCGATTGTCGATTGCCATCGCTCATCGCGGGGCGAACGGCCGCCCGAACGTTTCAGCAGGATTCTCATTCCCGTGACCGGAACCGAAGTGTCACGTCGTGCGATGGAAGTCGGCCTCACCCTGGCGCATGCCCACGATGCGCAGGTGACGGCGCTCTATGTGACGCGCACCAATGTAAATGAGCGCGGCCGCAAGCGCGCGCTCGCGATCCGCCGCAACGAACAGGCCGTGCTAAAGGATATCGCGGCCTTGGCAGAGCGTCACGAAGTGCGCCTGCGCAGCACCACGCGTGCAAATATGGCGCCTGACGAGGCTATTCTGCAGGAGGCCAAGCGCGGCTACGATCTCATCGTGCTCGGCGTCAGCCGGCGGCGCGCCGACACGCTGTTCTTCGGCAACACGGCCGCCGCCGTCCTCGATCGCTCGGAGACGTGCAATCTCTTTGTAGCCACCTGAATGCATTGTCACACGGAATAGTGTCATGTCGATCATTCCACTTCTCTCAGAGTCCGCTTTCGAGCCGGAAACGATCGAAATGCTGGTTTCTGTATTCGAGACCGCATGGCAGAAGGTCGAGCAGTCCGGAAGCGAGCTCGCGTCGCCGCGCTACAAACGAGCGGCGCAGGAGATCCTCGCCAAGCGCATCATCGAGATGGCGCAGCGCGGCGAGCGCAATTCCGATCGGCTGGTGGACGATGCCGTCTCGTATTTGGAGCGCTCTTACGCGTAGGCGGTAACCGGGTGCCTCCCATGCATTTTGGGCCGAAATTTGGACTATGGGCGAGCGCGAGAGCCTTTCCGATTCGATGGAATCGAAAAACGCTCAACCCGGCGCTCACTTTTCCGGAAAATGCTCCAGCGGACGATCCAAAAACAGCCGCAGCCGCAGCGATTATGCTCTAATCGGCATAGCCCAAGAATCGCGGCTCGAAATCCGGCGACTGCTGCTGATAGGCAAAGCGCCGCGCGCGTTCGTGCTCGACCATCCAGCGCCATTGCGCGCGCGACATCTGGCCCTTCGGCCGGGCATCGTTTGCCGCCAAATTGCGACCAGAGTGCGTCTGGCCGGAGGCGGCCCCGGCAACGACCGCTTTACCGCCTGCGCCATGTTTCGACGCCGCTGATGCGAGGTGGCCGGCATCGCGCTTATCGAGCCGGTCGCCTTTTACTCCGGACGTTTTCGGCGTTGCCACTTTGATCGGCGTCGTGTTCGCGACAGCCGCCCGGTGCTCGGGAACTATCGGCTCACCGGGTGCGGCGAAAACCATATAGAAGGAGACGAGAAACGCCCCTACGATTCCTGCCACGCAAGTGAGATAAGCGAGTATCGACGCCACGATATCCATAGAAAAACCAACGCTACCCTCCGGCCACCCTACCAATGCGCCATCGCGGAATTTCGTTCCTGAAATGGCATTTGGATGTGACCTGCGCCACACCATTCACGCGAGCTTGATATGTGTCGCCTGAAACTACATGCCGGTTCAAAAAGACAGCAAAAAAGGGCTCGCGGCTGCGTTAACCATAAACGCAAGGGGGCGCTCGCGGGCGGCAAGTGCGGATAGGTGTGGGTCTCAGCTGCGGAACAAAGATTTGTTCGCAAGACCGCCGCTGCGCGGCGCATCGGCGGTTGCGCGCTCTCAGTTTCACGCCTGGGAAATAAATTTCGTATTCAGGTACGCCTGCAGGCCTTCGATGCCGCCTTCGCTGCCATAGCCGGATTCCTTGATGCCGCCGAAGGGCGTTTCCGGCGTCGAAATTGCAACGGAGTTGATGCCGACCATGCCCGACTGCAGCGCATCACCGATCATCGTGGCGGTCTGGGCAGAGCTGGTGAACGCATAGGAGGCAAGCCCGTAAGGCAGCGAATTGGCCCGCTCGACCACCTCGTCGAAGGTCTTGAATGTAACCACGGGCGCGACGGGGCCGAACGGCTCCTGCGTCATGATCTTCGCATCATCCGGCACCTCGGTGATGACGGTCGGCTCAAAAAAGTATCCTTGATTGCCGCGCCGGCTGCCGCCGGCGACAATCTTGCCACCGCGCTGCTTGGCGTCGTTGACGAAACTCTCCATCGTGTCGATGCGACGAGAATTCGCCATTGGCCCCATAGTGATGCCCTTCTCCAAGCCGTCGCCGACCTTGATCGCTTTGGCGTATTCGGTGAAGCGCTCAAGGAAGCGGCTGTAGACCGGCTCCTGCACATAAAAGCGGGTCGGCGAGATGCACACCTGGCCGGCATTGCGATATTTGAATGCGGCGATGGTATCGGCGGATTTTTCCGGATCGGCGTCGGCGAAGACCACGACCGGTGAATGGCCGCCGAGTTCCATGGTCGCACGCTTCATGCCTTTGGCGGCGAGCGCCGCGAGGTGCTTGCCGACGGGGATCGAGCCGGTGAATGAAATCTTCTTCACCTCGTCCTTGGCGATGAGATGCTCGGAGATTTGCGCCGGCACGCCGAATACCAGGTTGAGCACCCCCGCGGGCAAACCGGCATCGGCAAAGCAGCGCACCATTTCGATGCAGGCGCCGGGCGTCTCTTCCGATGCCTTGAGGATCAGCGAGCAGCCGGCCGCCAGCGCGCCCCCGATCTTGCGCGCGGGCGTCAGCGTCGGGAAGTTCCACGGCGTGAAAGCGGCGACAATGCCGACCGGCTCCTGCACCACGATCTGCCGTACTCCCTTGGCGCGCCCGGGCACGACGCGCCCATAGGCGCGGCGCCCTTCTTCGGCATACCATTCGATGATGTCGGCTGAGGTGATCACCTCGGCGCGCGCCTCGGGATAGACCTTGCCTTGCTCCTGGACGAGAACTTTCGAGATCGCGTCGTGACGCTCGCGCATCAGATCGGCAGCTTTGCGCATGATCTTGGCCCGGTCGTAAGCGGGCGTGGCGCGCCAGACGGCGAGACCCTTCTTGGCCGCTTCGAGCGCCCGGTCGAGATCGGCCTCGCTCGCATGCGGCAGATGCGCGAGCGGTTTCTCGGTGGCCGGATTGATGACGTCTTCACCGTTGCGGCCATCGCCGCCGCTCCACTTGCCGTCGATGTAAAGCTCGAGATTGGCATAACTCATGGTGGCGTCCTCGCTTGCGCTCGTTTCCCTTGTTCCCTCTGCCTTGAATTAGCAGGTTTTGACGTCGCGTTCACCCCCGCGCCCTCGGCAAAGGAAAGGGGCTCCGGTCGATGCCGAAGCCCCTTGCGGCAGGAGCGTAACGGAAAATCTGCTCCAGCCGTCGGAATTATTGAATGGTCTCGCCGTGCAATGCGAAGTCGAGGCCGTCGCGTTCGACTTCTTGGCTGACCCGCAAGCCGATCATCAGATCGACGACTTTGAGAATGATCAGCGTCACGACGACGTCGTAGACGAAGACGATGCCAACGCCGATGCATTGATTGATCACCTGGCCCCAATTGCCTTCGATGGCGCCCGAGGTGCCGCCATATTCGCTGATGGCAAAGATGCCGGTGAGGATCGCGCCGGCCGCGCCGCCGACGGCGTGGACGCCAAATGTGTCGAGCGCGTCGTCATAGCCGAACGTGTGCTTGAGCCCGGTACAGCCCCAGTAGCAGATGATGCCGGCGGCGATGCCGATGGCGAAGGCGCCCATCGGACCGACAAAGCCCGACGCCGGCGTGATGGCGACCAGTCCCGCGACCGCGCCCGAGCAAATGCCGAGCACCGTCGGCTTGCCGCGCATCATCCATTCCACCAGCATCCAGGTGAAGCCGGCGGTGGCAGTTGCAGTGTGCGTCACCAGCATCGCCATGCCAGCCTGCATGCCGGCCGAGACCGCCGAGCCCGCATTGAAACCGAACCAGCCGACCCACAAGAGCGAGGCGCCGATCATGGTCAGCACCACGTTGTGGGGCGGACCGGTTTCCTTGCGCCTGCCCAGCATCAGGGCAGCCATCAGGCCGGCGGTGCCGGAATTGACGTGGACGACCGTGCCACCGGCGAAGTCAAGAACTTTTACCCAAGCGGCGTTGTTCGACGAGTTGAGGAACCCGTCCGGTCCCCAGACCCAATGCGCGATCGGCGAATAGACGAAGATCGCCCATAGGCCGATAAACCACAGCATCGCCGAAAATTTCATGCGCTCGGCGAAAGAACCCGCAATCAGCGCCGCGGTGATGATGGCAAAGGTCAATTGGAACATCGAATAGACCGACTCCGGGATTGTCGGCGCCAACGGATTGGGGTTGCCGATCCCATTGGCGATGTCGCTCAGAATGCCCTGCAAGCCGGCGCGATCGAACCCGCCGATGAACGGTGTGCCGCCCCGAAAGGCCAAGCTGTAGGTGAACAGAAGCCAGAGCACGCTGATCAGACAGGTGATAGCGAAGCTCGTCATCACGGTGTCACCGACATTCTTTTTGCGCACCATGCCGCCGTAGAACAGCGCCAGCCCTGGAATGGTCATCATCAGCACGATGGCCATCGAGGTCAGCATCCAGGCGGTGTCGCCGGAATTGGGCGAGCACTTTTCGAGCACGGTCGCGCTGCAGGCCGGCGGTGATGGCGACGCTGCCGGCGCTGCGGTTTCCGATGCAGCCGGCGCGCCTGGTACGGCGGGCGCCGCGCCCGGTGCCTGCGCATAAGAGACGTGGAAGGTCGGCAGACTGAGCGCCAGCGCGATCAGGATCGCTGCAGCAAGAGCGGCCAGCCCGGTACGGGAGAAGTTCTTCAACGACATTGTTTGCTCCTGTCCGTAAAAGGATGCGGATGCGCGTTTCTCAAAGCGCCGCGGCGTCGGTCTCGCCGGTGCGGATGCGAACCGCGTGATCGAGGCCAAACACGAAGATCTTGCCATCACCGATCTGGCCGGTTCTGGCGGCTGCGGAAATGGCCTCGATCACCCGGTCCACTTGATTGGATGGACAGGCGATCTCGACCTTGATCTTGGGCAGGAAGCTCACGGCGTATTCGGCGCCGCGATAGATTTCAGTGTGGCCCTTTTGCCGTCCGTAGCCCTTCACCTCGGTGACGGTCAGCCCTTGAACGCCGATCTTGGTGAGTGCGTCGCGGACCTCGTCGAGCTTGAACGGCTTAATGATGGCCATGACGATTTTCATTGGTTATTCTCCCCCGCAGCTCTCTCGACGATCTTCGACAGAGCGCTCACAATGAAACGATGACCGTGCCGGGCTTCCCTTCGCGGTATCGCTGCGCGTGCAGCAATCAAACGGCGTGCCAACCAGGCGGCAATCGCCGGCACTACCGTCGCGACCGGAAAGCGGCACCAATGCACCACTGCACCGGCAAAGAATCGGGACTCTGCCGCGATTGGTGGCGTCAAACTCGAATGTTCAGTGCGTTCTCCGCCTAATTATGAGACAGTATGCGCAATAATCAGGCGATTTCCAGCAATCTGAGGTGATGAAATCAACGGCAGATCCGGGTTCTCGCCTTCTCCTCTACAGCGCGTCGGCGTCGGTTTCGCCGGTGCGGATGCGCAGGGCCTGATCGATTGGCGTGATAAAAATCTTGCCGTCGCCAATCTGACCGGTCTTGGCGGCGCCTGAAATCGCCGCCACAATCCGATCGACCTGGTCGGACGGGACCGCCACCTCGACACGAATTTTCGGCATGAAATTCACGGCGTATTCGGCGCCGCGATAGATTTCCGTATGGCCCTTCTGCCGGCCATAGCCCTTGACTTCAGTGATGGTCATGCCGTGAACGCCGGCGGCAAGGAGCGCGTCGCGGACCTCGTCGACTTTGAACGGCTTGATGATGGCGGTGACAAGCTTCATGGATTTTCCCGGTCTGCGGCAGAACAAATGTTTGGTCGGGCAAGGCGCTCAGTGTAGCGGCATTGGCGGCGGGAATTAAGCCACTTCCTCGCGGCTTGGCTGACCTGCGGGTCATGCCGGCTTCTGCGTGCGCAGTCGCAGCAGGCCCTCTTGGGCGACGGACGCGACCAGCGTGCCGTCGGCCGCAAAGATGAGACCGCGCGAAAGGCCGCGCGAACCGCTCAGATTGGGGCTGTCTTGCGCATAGAGCAGCCATTCGTCGGCGCGGAACGGCCGGTGGAACCACAAGGCATGGTCGAGACTCGCCGCCATGATGTCGTCGCTGAACACCGTACGTCGATGCGGGATCAACGCCGCATCGAGCAGTGTCATATCGGAGGCATAAGCAAGCACGCACTGGTGGATTGCCGGCTCGTCCGGCAGCCGCCCGGTTGCGCGGATCCAGACATGAAAGCGGCCGTCCTTCGATGATTCGCCGAGATAGCGGTTATATTCGACCAACCGCAGCTCGATCGGTCGCTCGCGTTCGTAATAGCGCCGCACCGGCTCGGGCATCAGCGGCCAGATGCGCTCCTTCATCTCGGCTTCGCTTGGCAGCGCTTCTGGCTTTGCCACGTCCGGCATGGCGACGTAATGCGACAGACCCTGCTCCACCAGTTGGAACGAGGCCGACATAGAGAAAATCGCATGGCCGTGCTGGATCGCCACCACCCGCCGCGTAGTAAAGCTCTTGCCGTCGCGGATGCGGTCGACCTCGTAGATGATCGGCACTTTGGGGTCGCCGCCAAGCAGGAAATAAGCGTGCAGCGAGTGCGGCGGGCGAACCCTCACATCTTCGACGGTGCGGCAGGCCGCGACCAGCGCCTGGCCGATGACCTGCCCGCCGAACACGCGCTGCCAGCGTGATTGCGGCGAGCGCCCGCGAAACAGATTAACTTCCAGCGGCTCAAGATCGAGCGTCTCGATCAATTCCTGCACGGCCGAAGCCATATTGTGCTCCCTCGCACCGGTCCCGCCGGGTGCTTACGTCTTTGCATACGGGATCGCGGGTCGGGTCAAGCCCGCCGCTTCCGTGCTAGGATCGAGGCAGTGGCGCTCGATACAATGGCTCAGATCAAGACGGATGTGCTGATAGTGGGCGGCGGCTTCGCCGGGCTCGCACTGGCAGTCGCGCTGCGCAAGGCGCTCGGGCCGTCCTTCGCAGTGACGCTAGCCGATCCAGCGCTGGTCGCGAACCATGCCGCCGACGAGCGCGCGTCCGCGATCGTTGCGTCCGTGCGACGGCTGTTCGACACCATCGGTGTATGGGGAGAGGTTGCGGGACGCGCACAACCGATCGTCGACATGGTCGTCACCGATAGCCGGCTCACTGATGCCGTGCGCCCGGCCTTTCTGAGCTTCGCAGGCGATGTCGAGCCGGGCGAGCCTTTCGCGCATATGATCGAGAACCGCTATCTGATCGAGGCGCTCGCCGCGATGGCGAAAGCCGAGGGAATCACACTGCAATCGTCCGCCGTCGGCAAAATCAGCCATGAGCTCGAGCGCGTGCATGCCGAATTGCGTAACGGTTTGCTCGTAAGCGCGCGCCTTCTGGTCGCCGCCGACGGCGCCCGCTCTGCCATTCGTGCGCAGGCCGGCATTGCCACGCATGGCTGGAATTATGGCCAGTCGGCAATCGTCCTCAATGTCGGCCACGAGCGCGATCATGGCGGACGCGCCGAGGAGCATTTCCTTCCGGCCGGCCCATTCGCGATTCTGCCGCTTAAGGGCCGGCGCTCCTCGATTGTGTGGACCGAATCGACGAGCGACGCCGAACGCATCGTCGCCCTGCCGCATGATGAGTTTCATGCCGAGCTCGAGCAGCGTTTCAAGCTTCATCTCGGCGAGATCACCGTGCTTGGCGCACGGCGCGTCCATCCGCTCGGTTTCTTTGTCGCGCGATCGTTCATCGCCGAGCGCATCGCGCTGGTCGGCGATGCCGCCCATGTCATTCATCCGATCGCCGGGCAGGGCCTCAATATGGGCCTGAAGGATGTGGCGGCGCTGGCCGAGGTGATTGTCGAAGCGGCACGGCTCGGACTCGATCCAGGCGCAACGGCCGTGCTGGAGCGCTATCAGCGCTGGCGGCGCTTTGACACCATGACCATGGGCATCGCGACTGATGGTCTCAACAGATTGTTCTCGAACCACTCCGACATTCTGCGCCTCGCCCGCGACATCGGCCTCGGCCTGGTCGAACGCGTCCCCGCTCTCAAGCGCCTGTTCATGCGGGAAGCGGCGGGACTGGTCGGCGAGGTTCCCAGACTGCTTCGTGGCGAGCTGCTCTAAATCTCGCGACGGCGGATCCGTGCGGCACGGCCGGGCTTGTTCCGGCCGTCAACGCCTTTAGAGTCGACGATGCGGATGCCCGGCCTATGCCCGGGAGTCATAATCGCCCGGGACAGCAATGGGGTTTAAGCACATCGCGGTTATTGGTGCCGGCGCGTGGGGCACCGCCTTGGCGCTGACCTGCGCCCGCGCCGGACGGCAGGTCACGCTCTGGGAGCACGATGCGGCCAATGTCGCGCAGCTCAAGGCGAAGCGCGAAAGCGCGTTTCTGCCGGGCGTACGGCTCGACGACGGCATCGCGCTCGCCACCGATCTCGGCGATGCCGCGCGCGCTGATGCGATTCTTCTTGTGGTACCCGCGCAACATGTACGCGCCGTCGCTGCCGCGCTGGCGCCGCTCCTCGCGGCGCAAACGCCGCTTATCGTCTGCGCCAAGGGCATCGAGCGCGGCAGCAAGAAATTCATGAGCGAGGTGATCGCGGAAACCGCGCCGCACGCGTTGCCGGCCATACTGTCAGGGCCGAGTTTTGCCCGCGACGTGGCGCTCGGCATGCCGACCGCAGTGACGCTCGCCGCAAGCGACGCCGCGCTCGCCAGCGAATTGGCGAAAGCAGTAAGCTCGGCGACATTCCGGCCGTATCATTCCAGCGATATCCGCGGCGTCGAGATCGGCGGCGCGGCCAAGAACGTGCTTGCGCTCGCCGCCGGTATCGTCACCGGTCGCGGCCTCGGCCATAGCGCGACCGCGGCACTGACGACGCGCGGTTTTGCCGAGCTCGTTCGCTTCGGTCGAGCCTGGGACGCGAAGCCGGAGACCCTGATGGGCCTCTCCGGCCTTGGCGATCTGATCCTGACTTGCACCAGCCCGCAGTCGCGCAATTTCACCTTCGGCGTGAAGCTCGGGCGGGGCGAGAAGCTCGATGCGATCCGCCGTAGCACGGGGCTCGCCGAAGGCACGTTCACCGCGCCGGTGCTCTTGGACATGGCGCGCGACCGCGGCGTCGATATGCCGATCTCGGCCGCGGTCGCCGCGGTGATCGCCGAGACGATGAGTATCGATGCCGCAATCGAGTCGCTGTTGACGCGACCATTGAAGGCGGAAGCATAGCCGGAGGATGTTGATGGCGCATTGGTTGTTGAAGACAGAGCCGGAGGAATTTTCCTGGGACGATCAGATTAGGCGCGGAGCCAAAGGCGAGACCTGGAGCGGCGTGCGCAATTTCACGGCGCGCCGGTATCTCAAGGAAATGAAGAAGGGCGAAAAATTCTTTTTCTATCACACCGGCGAGGAAAAGCGGGTCGTCGGCATCGGCGAGGTGATCCGCGAAGCCTATCCTGATCCGACCGCCAAAGCCGGCGAGCCGTGGATTGCGGTGACCACGCAAGCGGTCGAGCCGCTGCCCAAGCCGGTGACGCTCGCCGCGATCAAGGCCGAAGCCAAGCTCAAGGATATGGCCCTCGTGAAATATGCGCGGCTATCCGTGCAGCCGGTGACACCGGAAGAATGGAAGCTCGTCTGCAAGATGGGTGGATTGTCGCGCTGATGCTGCGCGTGTGACCCAGCGGCGATCCGAGCGTGCCGGCGATTGCCCGCAAAATTTCAACGAAACGGCTCCAATAGGCCGTCCTCAAATGCGTTCACCACGATCTTATGCACATAGCTCTTGCGGCAGATAGCGGACGTATCCCCCTGAAGGAGATTTGCGCCGGCGATAGCCCAATCATCCGTCTCGGTATTTGTTCCCACGCCAGGCATGCCCAGTCGAAGCGCGAAACGAAGCGTCGGTCGGAGGCCCGCAGGCCTGCGACAAACGAATAGTGCCCGCGGCCTTGTCGTTCCGCGGTCCGGCATCGCATAATGGTTTCCAACGAAACGTCTTTTGGTCCTGATCCCGGTCAGGATCGGATCGGTTCAGTCCGCCAGGATACCAAGTTTCGAGTCGATCATTGCCAAGGAACAACAGGCCGCAGCCGCCATCTGCTGCACAGGCCATCCGCGCGTGGAGGAGGAGATGTCGGATAAAGTTTACGAAGTGCCCGCCGAGTGGAGCAAGCGCGCCTTCATTAACGACGCCCAGTACAAGAAAATGTATGCGCAGTCGCTCGCCGATCCGGACGGCTTTTGGGGCGAGCAGGCCAAGCGGCTGCACTGGATGAAACCATTCACAAAGGTCAAGAACACCTCCTTTGCGCGCGACAATGTCTCGATTAAATGGTTCGAGGACGGCTTTCTCAACGCCGCCTATAACTGCGTCGACCGCCATCTGCACAGCCGCGGCCGGCAGACCGCGATCATCTGGGAAGGCGACGACCCAAAAGAATCGAAGCACATCACCTACAAGGAGCTGCACGACGAGGTATGCCGCTTCGCCAACATCCTGCGCAATCGCAACGTCAAGAAGGGCGACCGTGTCACCATTTACATGCCGATGATTCCGGAGGCGGCTTACGCCATGCTCGCCTGCGCGCGCATTGGCGCGATTCATTCCGTGGTGTTCGGTGGCTTCTCGCCTGATTCGCTCGCCGGCCGCATTCAGGATTGCAAATCCAATGTCGTGATCACCGCCGATGAAGGCATTCGCGGCGGCCGCAAAGTGCCGCTGAAAGCCAATACGGACGCGGCGATCGCCAAGGTCGGCGGTGTCGACTTCGTCATCGTCGTCAAGCATACCGGCGCGCCGGTCAACATGGATCCGGTGCGCGATGTTTGGTACCACGAGGCTAAGGCGGTGGTGACAGCGGATTGCCCGTGCGCGGAGATGAACGCCGAAGATCCGCTGTTCATTCTCTACACGTCAGGTTCGACGGGCAAGCCGAAAGGCGTACTGCACACGACCGGCGGCTATCTACTCTACTGCGCGATGACGCACCAATACGTGTTCGATTATCACGACGGCGATATCTATTGGTGCACCGCCGATGTTGGCTGGGTCACCGGCCACAGCTACATCGTCTACGGCCCCCTCGCCAATGGCGCGACGACGTTGATGTTCGAGGGCGTTCCGAACTATCCATCCACGTCGCGGTTCTGGGAAGTCATCGACAAGCACAAGGTCAACATCTTCTATACGGCGCCAACCGCGATCCGCGCCTTGATGCAGGCGGGCGACGGGCCGGTGAAGAAGACCTCGCGGGCGTCGCTGCGGCTCCTCGGCACGGTCGGCGAGCCGATCAATCCCGAGGCCTGGGAATGGTATCATCGCGTGGTTGGCGATGGCCGCTGCCCGATCGTCGATACCTGGTGGCAGACCGAGACCGGCGGCATTCTGATCACGCCGCTGCCGGGCGCCACGCGGCTCAAGCCCGGCTCGGCGACGCGGCCGTTCTTCGGCGTTATTCCCGAAATCGTCGACGCCGAAGGCAAAGCGCAGCTGGGCGCGGCGACCGGCAATCTGTGCATTGCCGATTCGTGGCCCGGCATGATGCGCACCGTCTATGGCGACCATCAGCGCTTCGTCGAGACTTATTTCAGCACCTATCCAGGACGATATTTCACCGGTGACGGCTGCCGACGCGATCAGGACGGCTATTACTGGATCACCGGCCGAGTCGACGACGTCATCAACGTCGCCGGCCATCGTCTCGGTACGGCCGAGGTGGAATCGGCCCTTGTCGCGCACCCGAAAGTGTCGGAAGCGGCCGTGGTCGGCTATCCCCACAACATCAAGGGACAGGGCATCTATGCCTACGTCACGCTGATGGCCGGCGAGCAGGCGACCGAGAATCTGCGCAAGGAACTGGTGCAGTGGGTCCGCACGGAAATCTCGCCGATCGCCGCGCCCGATCTGATTCAGTTCGCGCCAAGTCTGCCCAAGACAAGATCGGGCAAGATCATGCGCCGTATCCTGCGCAAGATCGCAGAAGACGAATTCGGCAATCTCGGCGACACCTCGACACTAGCTGATCCGGCCGTGGTCGACGACCTGATCAAGAACCGGCAGAACCGCCAGCAGTCCAAAGCCAGCTAGTCTTAGTCAAGCGTTCGCCGATACCACCCAAACCGCCAGGCTAAGCTTGGCGGTCATTGACGGCCGGCGCCGTGTCGCCGGCGGACCACACCTGCGCAAAAATTTGCGAAAATTTCACTCTCATCCTTGCCCAATGGTGGGAAAGCGGCTGTTTTCGCTAAAATAAGCATCGCCGATGACCTAGCGTTGCGGGGTCAACGGGTACTTTCAGGGGGCGGTTTCGCAGGTAATGCAGCAGGGAAATTGATATGCGAGGGAAAATTCTGATCGCGGCCGCGCTCGCGGCCCTTGTCTCGTTTACTTTCGCAGCGAAGCCGGCGCAGGCCCATGGCGATCTCGTGTCGGTGAAAGACAGCTACATGCCCGGGACGATCCTTATTCGGACCAACGAGCGGGCGCTCTATTACTTCGTCGGTATGGGTCAGGCGATTCGCTACCCGGTCGGCGTCGGACGTATCGGCATGCAATGGACCGGTACGGCCTTTATCGATGGCAAGTATATCAAGCCGGCCTGGTCGCCGCCCGCGTCGATCCGGTCGGATTACCGAAGGCTGCCGCCGGTCGTTCCGGGCGGCTCGCCGCAAAATCCGATGGGTGTCGCCGCGATGACGCTCTCCGGCGGCGGGCAATATGCCATTCACGGCACCAATAACGAGGGTTCCGTCGGCCATTTTGTGTCGCATGGCTGCATCCGCATGCACAATGCGGACATCCAGGACCTCTACAGCCGCGTTTCGGTCGGCACGCGCGTGGTGGTGACCAGGTAAATCACGGATCAGTGTTCGGCAGTTAGAGCCTGCGGGTAAACGTGGCGGAAAGCATGGCGCGCCGGGCTTTTTGATTACCGGGCACTGACCACCGATACGCGGTCCTCAAAAATCCGAGATCAGGCCGTTGATTTCCCAGTCGCCGTAGCGAGCCGGATCGAGGCCGCCGCGGCCGGCCACTTCCCTGGGCGCATCTTTTGCGGCTTTGTCCCGTTGGGCGCGCCGTGCCGCCGCTTCCGCCAAGGCGCGTTCAGCCGCTTGGTCGAGCCGCCGTTTGCCGGCCCTCTGGCCGCCCTGGTTCTGTGCCGGTGTCTTTTGCGCAGGTTCGTCGGTTGGCATCGTGATTGACTTGGCGTAGCCGTGTCGCGGACGCAAGGAGTGATTTTTGCCGTGACAAAGGGCGCCCATGGGCGCGAGTCTCATTTCGGCCGCCCAGCCAAAGCGCCAAGCCAGGCACCAGGCTTGGCGTCACGCCGCATCGCAGCCGACATTCTAGATGGCGTGCTGCGTCGCCGCCGTGCCCTCGACGAGCTTCTGGACAGCACAAGCGAGTTCAGCCGGCTCGAAGAACGCGATCGCGCGCTGGTTCGCGCGCTCGTCGCGGTCGTGCTGCGGCGGCTCGGTTCACTGCGCCATCTGCTCGGCCTTTTTCTCGAGCGCGGCGTGCCGGAGGCGCCGCGCGTCGAAACGGCACTGCTGCTTGGCGCTGCGCAAATTCTGTTTCTCGACGTGCCGGATCACGCCGCGGTCGATCTGTCTGTCCGGTTGGCTCAAACGGATCGGCACGCTGGCCGCTTCGCTGGCTTGATCAATGCAGTGCTGCGGCGCGTTGCCCGCGAAGGTGCCGCGAGGCTTGCCACGCTCGATGCTACGAGGCTCGACACGCCGGATTGGCTCTTGGCCCGTTGGGCCGAGCACTATGGCGCAGCGCGCGCGCAAGCGATCGCTGCGGCGCATGCGCAGGAGCCGGCGCTCGACGTGACCGTGAAGGCCGATTCCGAATTCTGGGCGGCAAGGCTCGACGGCCGTGTCTTGCCGACGGGCACGGTGCGTACAATCGCTCACGGCACTGTCACCGCGCTGCCCGGTTTTGCCGAAGGCGCCTGGTGGGTGCAGGATGCTGCCGCTTCTGTGCCAGCGCGGCTTCTTGGTGATGTGCGTGGCCGGCGTGTGGCCGATCTTTGCGCGGCGCCCGGCGGCAAGACGGCGCAACTTGCAGCTGCCGGCGCGCAGGTTACCGCGGTCGATCGCGCGCCAGCGCGGCTCAGGCAGCTTGCGGATAATCTCGCGCGCCTGTCGCTGTCGGCGGAGCTTGTCTGTGCTGACATTACGGAATGGCAGGCGGAGCCGTTCGATGCCGTCCTGCTCGACGCGCCGTGCTCATCAACCGGGACAATTCGCCGCCATCCCGATATTCCTTGGCTCAAGCGGGCAGCAGACATAACGGCCCTGGCCGGCGCGCAGCGCCGGCTGATTGAACGCGCATTCGCGCTCACCCGACCGGGCGGTACGCTGATCTACTGCACCTGTTCGCTTGAGCCTGAGGAGAACGAATCCGTGGTGGCCGGCCTGCTGGCGCGCGAATCGGGCCTGCGGCGCCTGCCGATCGCAGTCGCCGAGGTCTTCGGCAGGAGCGAATTCGTCACGCCCGACGGCGACTTGCGGACGCTGCCCTGTCAGCTACCTGACATTGACCCACGATTCGCCGGAGTTGATGGCTTCTATGCGGCGCGGCTGGTAAAACAGTAAGGAAATCAAAGAAGTTGGTCGTCCTGCCTGCATTTCGTTATGGTCGCGCGCGCGGGACCTTTCGCCGTCCGCGCGCAAACGGGGCGAAGGGACTGATGTCGCGCGTCGCAGTCGCGAATCATGCGAAGCTATCCTGGCTCCTTGTTCGCGGCGCCCTGCGCCGACTTGCCGGCCGCGCCAACGGCCACCCATTTCTGCGCTGGCCGCTCTTACCGCTGCGCACCGACCGTCTGCTCATCGCGCCGCAGGACCTGCGCACCGCCGATGCGACACGCGCCAGTGAAATCTATTCCGGGCGCTTCGCCTTCGCCGGCAAAGTTGTGATCTGCGACGGTCGTTCCGTCTTCGAGATGGAGCCGCCCTCCGACGACTGGGGGGCGGCCCTGCTGGGCTTCGGATGGTTGCGCCATTTGCGCGCCGCCGAGTCCGGGATCACGCGCGCCAATGCCCGTGCGCTGGTTGACGAATGGATCGCGCTACAGGGTGGCTATCACTCCATTGCCTGGCGGCCGGATGTCTTGGCGCGGCGCATCATATCCTGGCTCAGCCAGTCGACCCTGCTTCTGCAGGATGCCGACATTCGCTTCTATCGGCGTTACCTGCGCAGCCTCGTGCGCCAAGTGCGCTATCTGCGCCATACCGCCGGTGACGCCCGCACCGGTGTCGCCGCCATGCAGGCTTTCATCGCGCTCACTTATGCCGCGCTGTGCATTGCCGGCCAAGCGCGGTACATCCGGTCCGCCACCGAGCGGCTGTCAAGCGAGATTGAGCGGCAGATTCTTCCCGATGGCGGCCATATCAGCCGCGATCCCGGCGCGGTGATCGACATTCTGCTGGAATTCCTGCCGCTGCGTCAGGCTTTCGCGGCGCGCAACATCGCGCCGCCGCAAGCGCTGCTCAATGCCATCGACCGCATGATGCCGATGCTGCGCTTCTTTCGCCATTCCGAAGGCACTTTTGCGCATTTCAACGGCATGGGCGCAACGCCGGCGGATCGCTTGTCGACACTGCTTGCCTATGACGAAACCCACGGCACGCCATTCGCCAATGCGCCGCATTCGGGCTATCAACGGCTCGAGGCCGGCGGCGCCGTGCTCTTGATGGATACCGGCCGCGCGCCGCCAATCGAAATGAGTCTTGAAGCGCATGCCGGGTGCTTGTCGTTCGAGTTTTCGACACCGAAGCAGGCACTCCTGGTCGTCAATTGCGGCGTCCCGGCCTCCGGCCGAGAAAGTTGGCGTCAAGTCGCGCGCGCGACCGCCGCGCACTCTACGGTCACGTTTAACAACACATCGTCGGCCCGGTTCGTCGAAGCGGCGACCTTTAAGCGGATGCTTGGCGGCTCGCCGATGCTCGGCGGGCCGAGACATGTCGTGACCACGCGCGAGGAAGGGTCTGACGGAACCGTTTTGCGTACCGCCCATGACGGCTATGCCGACCGTTTCGACATCGTGCATGAACGGGTGCTCATGCTTGCGTTCGACGGCTTGCGGCTCGATGGCGAGGACGTCTTTCTCGATGCCGGCGGTGAACCGCAGGTGCGCAGCACCCAAGACGAATTTGCCGTACGCTTTCATCTGCATCCGACGGTCAAGGCTACACGCTTGAGCGATGGCCATGGGGTCATGCTGATGATGCCGAACCGCGACGTATGGACCTTCAGCGCGCACGAGGATCAGGTGGAACTCGAAGACAGCGTGTATCTTGCCGGCAGCGAAGGCCCGCGCCGCACGACCCAGCTCGTCATTCGCGGTCGCGCGCGCACGGCCTCACGCGTCTTGTGGAGTTTTCAGCGGGCGCCAACAGGCGCGCTCGCCAGTACGAACGCCGCGCGCCGTGCGCGTGAAGAAGAACCGCGGCTGCCGCTGTGATATCTTAAGGAACATCATGACCGAACATCTTCGCCGCGCTTCGCGCGCCCTCATTTCCGTCTCCGACAAGACCGGCGTGGTCGAGTTCGCGCGTGCGCTCGCTGATTTCGGCATCGAACTGGTCTCGACCGGCGGCACGCGCAAAGCGTTGAGCGATGCCGGGCTGAAAGTGCTCGACGTCAGTGACCTCACCGGCTTTCCGGAAATGATGGACGGGCGCGTCAAGACGCTGCATCCGGCGGTGCATGGGGGCCTGCTGGCCGTGCGCGGCAATTCCGAGCATGTCAAGGCGATGCAGACGCAGCATATCCGCCCGATCGATATTCTGGTGGTCAATCTCTATCCCTTCGAACAGACGGTCGCCGGCAAGGCGGATTTCGCGACCTGTATCGAGAATATCGATATCGGCGGGCCGGCGATGATCCGCGCCGCGGCCAAAAACCATCAAGATGTCGCGGTTTTGGTCGATGCGAAGGATTACGCGGCAGTGCTCGATGAACTCGCCAATCACCAGGGCATGACAACATTGATGCTGCGGCGGCGCTTGGCGGCAAAAGCCTATGCGCGCACTGCTGCTTACGATGCGGCGATTAGCGATTGGTTCGCCGAACAGCTCGGCCAGACAACGCCCGATTATCGCGCGTTTGGCGGGCGGCTGATCGAGGCGTTACGTTACGGCGAGAACCCGCACCAAACTGCGGCCTTCTATCGCACGCCGGACATTCGCTTTGGCGTTGCGACGGCGCGTCAGGTGCAGGGCAAGCAGCTCTCCTACAACAACATCAACGATACCGACGCAGCCTATGAATGCGTCGCCGAATTTGATCCTGCGCGCACCGCCGCCTGCGTCATCGTCAAGCACGCCAACCCATGCGGCGTGGCGGAGGGTGAAAGTCTCCTCGAGGCCTATCGCAAGGCGCTCGCCTGTGACACGACATCGGCGTTCGGCGGCATTGTCGCGCTCAATCGCACGCTTGATGCCGACGCCGCGCGCGCGATCACCGAAATCTTCACCGAAGTCATCGTTGCGCCGGATGCGACGGACGAGGCGATAGCCATTGTGGGCGCCAAGAAGAATCTGCGGCTCCTTCTCGCCGGCGGCTTGCCCGATCCGCGCGCTTCCGGTCTCACCGCCAAAACTGTCGCCGGCGGACTGCTGGTGCAATCGCGCGACAATGCCGTGGTCGACGACATGGATTTGCGGCCGGTGACCAAGCGCGCCCCGAGCAATGCCGAATTGCGCGACCTGCGGTTTGCCTTCCGCGTCGCCAAACACGTCAAATCGAACACGATCGTTTATGCCAAGGATCTGGCGACAGTGGGCATCGGCGCGGGTCAGATGAGTCGTGTCGATTCCGCGCGCATCGCCGCGCGCAAGGCGCAGGATGCCGCGGAGGAAACGGGCCGCAAGGAGCCGGCGACCAAAGGTTCGGTGGTGGCTTCCGACGCCTTCTTTCCGTTTGCCGATGGCCTCCTGGTCGCAATCGAGGCCGGCGCCACGGCCGTCATTCAGCCCGGCGGATCAATGCGCGACAGCGAGGTGATCGAAGCCGCCGACGCGCATGGCATCGCGATGGTGCTGACCGGAACGCGGCATTTTCGACATTGAGTCACTCCATTCCCCGTCGGGACGAAGTGGCAAACCGGGAACCCATAATCACAGTGCAGAACCTGCACTGCTAGCAATGCCCATGGATTTGGGGCTTCTCACCTCGTTCGGCCCGGGACGACGGAGCATCCGTTACACGGACGCCGTAATCCACTGCTCGAGCTTCTGCTTCGGCGCGGCGCCGATCTGGCGCGACGCGAGTTGCCCGTTCTTGAACAGCATCAGGGTCGGAATCGACATGATGCCGTATTTCGCGGCGGTGCCGGGATTCTCGTCCACGTTGAGCTTGACGATCTTGACCTTGCCGTTGAGCGAATTGGAAATCTCTTCCAGCGCCGGCGCGATCATGCGGCAAGGACCGCACCATTCTGCCCAAAAATCCACGACCACGGGCTCGCTCGCCTTGAGCACGTCCGCCTCGAAGGTGGCATCCGTTGTTTTCGCGACCATGAAACACCTCATCTTTTGGGAATCGGCAGCCCGGGGCAAACGAACGTATGGACGGGCTTGCCGGGCGTCAAGGCAGCTTCACCGCAGCGTGAGGACGCCACTGCCGCAGTGTGCCCGTCTTAGGTTGAGTTTTTGCAAAGCTCGGACCTAAGCGCTGCCTCCAGCGCCTCATCCATCGCGCGAGCCCGGATCTCCAGCAGGACCGGGCCCTTCGTGAAAACCAGCGCGGCCCGCACAATTTTGGAGGGATAAAGCTGGTTGAGCACGGCCCGGTACAGGGCGAGCTGAGCGACGTACTGAGGCGGTATCTGATCGGGCCGCTCCGGCACGACGTTATCCGTCTTGTAATCGGCGATGAAGACGGCCCTATCGTTGACCGACAGTCGATCCACTTGACCAGAAACTGCGAGCCCCTCGCCGCCTGGCAGGCGGCCAACAATAGGCACCTCGGCGCGGCTTCCCGGCGTGAAAATCTCGGCAAAATTGTTGTCGTCGAGAATAGTGCGGACTTGGCGGGTGATCTCGACCCGCTCCGCTTCCGAGAAATTCGTTGCGGCGCGTGCTAGATAGCGGGCGATTGCCTCCGCGCGCTGCGCGGGCGGGATATCGGGCAGGCTTTGCATCAGCCGATGCACGATGCGGCCGCGTTCGAGGGCCTTTTGGCGTTCGACGGCGGACCTCCCAGTGGGCGCAAAGCGCTCGGCTTCGTTGGCGAAGGCTGCGGCGGGTGAGAGTGTCCTTGCTCGCGTCGTTTCGGGGACGGCCGGCCGGCGCAGCCAGGACGGCAACTCGGGCGCGGCGGATTTTGGCTCGGTGTCGCCCTGCGCGGCCTTCTCGGAAGGCGCCGCTTTTGCTTCCGGGCTGCGAAAGCGCCAGACCTTATCCTCGCCTTCGCGCTCCTCGACCAAGAACGGCTCAAGCGGCGCGCGCGCAAGGTCATACCAGCAGCCGTCGGGCCGCTTTCTTTCGCCCTCGGCGCCGCAGATGATCAGCCGGTCGGCAGCCCGCGTCATGGCCACATAGAGCAGCCGGCGATATTCGTCCGCTGCCTCGCGCTGCGCCTGCGCCCGGGCCGCGGCAACCGCGGGCGGATCGTTCGCTTTGCGGTTGACCCAGACCAACGCATTGCCGTCGAGCTGCAGAAGGCGCGGTGGCTTCGGGCCGGCAGGCGGCGTCATCGTGTCGGCGATGATCACGATCGGCGCTTCGAGGCCCTTGGCGCCGTGCACCGTCATGACGCGTACTTCGTCGCGCGCCATTTCCATGTCGCGCTTCACTTCGGCGCGCGCCTGGCGCAGCCACGCCAAGAAGCCCTGCAGCGACGGCGTCTCGCGGCGCTCATATTCGAGCGCGAGGTTGAGGAATTCATCGAGAGCGTCGTTGGCTTCGGCACCAAGCCGGCTGAGGAAATGCCGACGTGCGCCGCCGGCGCCGAGAAGCTTTGCATAGAACGCAAACGGTGTTTCACGACGCGCGTCCTGGCTCAACCTATCGAGGCGCGCATGCGCGTCGGCGGCGAACAGATCGCCATGCCGCGCCTTGCGCGCCAGCGCCGCGCGCAGTGAGGTTCGGCCGCGATCATGAGCGACGGCGAACAGTTCGTCCTCCGAAAAACCGAACAGCGGACTGCGCAACACAGCCGCGAGCGCCAGGTCGTCTTGCGGCAGCAGCAAAGCATCCGCAAGGGCCATCAGATCCATCACTGCGATATGCTCCGTGAGCATCAGGCGATCGGCGCCCGCGACCTCGACATCCTCATGCTTGAGCGCGCGGATAATCGATTCGAACAGCTGACCGCGCTGCCGCACCAGGATCAGAATGTCGCCGTAGCGCGCGGGACGGCGCGCAATGCCGACCGGCGTTTGGTTGTCGACCAGCCGTCGCACTGTGCCGGCTATGCGCCGCGCCAATTTCACGCGCGGGCTGGTTTCGCTGATGATGTCGAACGGCGCATCCCAGCCCTCGATCTCACTACGTTCGTCGGGCTCGATTGGATCCCAGATCTCGACCAGACTCGACGGCGCATCGGGCAAGGCGATATGCGGCGGGAAACCGCCCGTGTCCGATGAAACGCTCGCGGCGACGAGCTTGTCCTTGAAGACTGCATCGACGGCGGCCAGCACGTTTTGACCGGAGCGAAATGAATGCTTGAATTCGCGAAACACGAATTTGAGACCGCCATGGCCATGCGCGCGTTCGAAATAGTGCCGCATGGCGGCAAATTCGCGCGGCGCGGCATTTTGAAACGAATAGATCGATTGCTTCTCGTCGCCGACGGCAAAAATCGTGCGAGTGCCAAAATGCGCTCCGGCGCCGGCGGTGAATTCAGCCACAAGCCGCCGCACGATCTCCCATTGCTTATGACTCGTGTCCTGCGCCTCGTCGATCAGGAGATGATCGATGCCGAGATCGAGCTTGTAGTGCACCCAGGCGGCATCGACATTGGTGAGGAGGTCGAGCGTCTTGTCGATCAGATCGTCGTAATCGAGAAGGCCGCGGCGCGCTTTTTCGTTGTGGTAGCGCGTCAGGACGGCGTGGACGACCGTCAGCAGCGCGGCAGAACGGTCGCGACAGTCTACCGCACGCAGCCGGTCGAGCAGCGCGCAAACTCGCTGCTGCTCGGCGGTGAAACGCTCGACCAGGGCGGCATCTTTGATCGCCTTGGTCAGAATAGTTTTCCGCGGCGCGCGGTCCGCGGTGCAGAAGATATCGAGATAGGTCTCGACCTGATCACTGCGCGACAGCGAGGGGAGCAGCGCGAAGCGGCGCGCCTGTTCGCGATCGTTCTTGCCCCCCTGGCTCAAAAGCGCGGCAAGCTCGGTCCACTGCTCCCGCTTGATCGACGAGGCTGCAAAGAACTCCTCCTCGATATCGCTGCGGTTCTCCGATGGATCGACGCCGAGCGAACGCGACAGCGCGGCAATAGCGGCCTCGACGCCGCCCTCTTTGATCACCCAGCGCATCACCGCATCGCGGCGACCGATCGCGGCGCGAACGACATCGCGGAAGGTCTGATCGGCGGCTGCCGCCATGGCTAGCGCTAAGGCGCGGCCAAGCGGACCGTCCGGCTCACGCGCGCCCTCGAGCAGCACGTGTAGAGTCAATTGTTCAAGCAGCTGTGTCTGCTGGATCTCGTCGAGCACAGTGAAGCGCGCGGCGACATTCGCTTCAAAAGGAAAGCGATGCAAAAGTTGGGTGCAGAAGGCGTGGATCGTCTGCACTTTGAGCCCGCCGGGCGTCTCGATGGCCTGGGCGAATAAGCGCCGCGCCAGCACGCGCCGCCGCCCGTCGATCGGCAGCCCCGCGCCCTCGCTGATCGCCTTGTCAAGCGCCGCATCGCCGAGCGTCGTCCATTGCGCGAGCGTATCGAAGACCCGCTTCGCCATATTGGCGGCGGCCGCCTTGGTGAAGGTGATGCAGAGAATTTTCTCCGGCGCGACGCCGTTCAGCAGCAGATTGACGACGCGCTGCGCCAGCACATGGGTCTTGCCCGATCCGGCATTGGCCGCGACCCAGGCAGAGACATCCGGGTCGGCGACCGCGCGCTGCGATTCGCGGACCTGCGTGGGAATTGCGTCCGGCGTCCTCATTCGCTGCCCCAGACGTCGTCATCAAGCCCGCTCGACCACTCCTTTACGCGGGCAAGGTGGTCGTAATCGCCGTATTGCGTCTTCCACATCGGATGGACAAGCGAGCGGTAAGGCTCGGTGTCGCTGTCGAAGCGGCTCGCAAGCGCAGCAAGCTTTTGCAGCGCCCGATCGGCATGGCTGTCGGGCGAACCTTCCCTGAACGAGATCGGCTCATATTTGCCGGGCGGCTCGCCGCCCTTGAGCAGCACATAGGCGATTTCCGCAACGGATGCGCCGGGTGGAATGGATTTGAAGCCCCCATGGCGCAGCATCGCGGCTTCAAGCGTGAGCTGGGGCGCCAGCCCCGTGCGCACTTGCTTTTCGCTGCGCGCTGAACCGGTCTTATAGTCCAGAATGGCATAGCGGCCGTCCGACAGCCGCTCGATGCGATCGGCGATGCCGCGCAGCTTGAACGTGCCATCAGCAAGCGCAATGTCGACCTCGCCGCGTATTTCCGCCTCGATTGCGGCGATCGAAGCGCGACGCTCCGCATCCCAGCGGGCGAACCAATGCGCGATGCGCAAGAAACGCGGCCACCAGAACGCGCGCGCTTCCGGAAAGTCGGCGAGCGCTGCGAAATGCGGCTCACCCAGCGCAATGAGCTCCTCCACCGGATTCGGCGGAAAATCTTTCGCATGGCGCCGGCTGAACTCGCCGATGGCGGCATGAATAATGGTGCCGCGCTCGGCGGCGCCCGGCGCGGCGTCGACCGGGTCCAGCACGCGCATGCGCAGGATGTGCCTGGCATAGATCGTATAGGGATCGCGCAGCCAATCTTCGATCTCCGTCACCGACAGACTTTTCGGCCGCGCTGCGCGTGGCGGCTTTGGCGCCGGCTGTGGCGCGGACGCGATGTGATCCGGCCGGTCGAGCTCGCGCGCCCAAGCGAGATATTTCTTGCCGCGCTCGACCGCCAATCTCCAGCGAGACCCTGCAACCGCGGCTAGCCGCTGCATGAAGCGCGACGGCACCGTCGGCGCACCGGCGATTTTGGCAGCATGGGTCAGGATCACATCGCGCGCGCCGAGCAGTTGCGCAAAATCATGCGCGGACAGGCCGATCCGACGCTCCGGCAGGTCGAGACCGAGTTCAAGCCGCATCGGCCGGCTGAGCCACGCGTCGGTATTGCTCTCCGGCGGCCAAGTCCCTTCGACCAGGCCACCGAGCACAACGCGATCGGCTTCGGTCAGACGCGCTTCGAGCGGCCCAAGGATGCGCACGCGCAGATCCGGCTGCGGCGGTCGCCGCACGACGCGATCGGCAAGAGCTGCTGAAAACAACTCCACATAGTCGGTCTTATCGACGGCCAGACGCGCAGCCGTATCGCTCGCTGCGAGCTCGTCGAGCGCTTCGGCAAGCTTTGCGCCATCATGGCCGGCGAAGGCCGCAGCTCCATCGCCTTGCTGCGATAGTGCCGCCAGCACGTCGCGGTGACGCTTTGCAAACTCGCTGAGCGGCCGCGGCTCACGTCCAATCGATTCGAGCGGCGCAAGTGCGACAGCAAGGTGAGCGACCAAATCTGTCGCCCCGTTCAGCTCACGATCCGTCATTTCGGTTCGCGGATCGGAAGCATGCAAGTCGACCTTTTCGCCGCGGCGGAATTTCACGAGCTGTGCCCGGAACGTCGCCAGCGCCTCGGCCAGCCCGCCGCAGCCAGCGCGCGGCCGCGGCCCGCGCAAAATGGCCCGCTCGAGCGAGGCAACGGCGCATTCATCAATGCCAAGCCGCAGCAACGGGTGCTTGAGCAAAGCAAGCAGCGTTACCGGCTCCACGCCGCCAAGTGCAGTCGCCGCCGCGAGCCTTGCAAAAATTCCGGCTTGCGTATCGACAAGCGCATCGCCGCCGGAATTTTCAGCGACAATATTCCAGCGTGCAAGCGCGGCAACAACGCGCCGTCCAAGCGCGCGGTCCGGCGTGACCAGCGCTGCGCTCTTGCCCTCATGCACGGCCTCGCGGACCGCGGTTGCGATGGCGAGTGCTTCCTCCTCCGGATTGGCGGCCTCAATTACGGTCAGCGTCCGCAAGGCCGCATCGACATGTGCTTCGAAATCCACCGCGGCCGATTTTTGCCGCCACAGGTCGGTGACCGCGGCGGGCCGCAGCGCCTCTGAAATCAGGCGCTCGCGGCCGCGCGGTCGCGCCAAGGGCACGACCTCGGCGCGACTGATGCCGATGCGTGTCAATAGCGCCTGCATGGAGAATTGCGGATGGCCAGGCGCCGGCGCGATTTTTTTTCTCTCGTCGCCCGCGATCAGATTCCACGATTCCTCGTCAAGATCAGTATCGAGCCCGGGCAGCACCACGGCGCCGTGCGGCAGACGCGCGATGGTGGCGATCAGCTCTGCCGTTGCAGGAATGGATGCCGTCGAGCCTGCGGCAATCACCGGCCCATCGGTTTTGCGGGCGAGACGTGCAGCTTCCGCCTTGATCAGGCGGTCGCGACGCTCGGCCGGCTCGATGCAGTTGCGCTCGCGCAGGACATCCGGCCAGCGGCGATGCGCGATCTGCAGGAAGCGCAATGTGAGCTGCCAATAGACGTCGAACTTGTCGGGCACCAGCTCGTCAAGCCGCTCCCAAGCCACGCCACGCATCGTCATGTCGTCGATCAGGCGGGCGAGATCGTCGGCTAGCGCGCAAGCCGAGGTCGGCGTCTGCGCGACCAGGGGCGAGCCGCTTACGCCGTGCAACTCGGCCGAGGTCGCCCATTTGCTCACGAGCTGCGCCAACAAGAGCCGGCGTTCCAGTCCGCCGAGCGCCTCGGGCAGCGCCAGGGCTTCCGCCGCGATGCCGCCAGCCGCCACTTCGGCGAACGCAATCTCGTCTTCGTCGATATCGCCGATCGGGATGATACGCGGCAGGACCACCGCGCCGTCTTTCAGGCGGGCGAGAAAGGCATCGCGCAGCAATCCGCAGGCACGGCGGGTCGGCAGATAAATCGTCATTGGGGCAAGCGCGAGCGGATCGCCGTCGCAGCGAAACCCCAGCGCGCCGCTGTGCAAGGCTTCGATCAGCGTCGGCAGGAACGGCGCGGATGCTGGAATGGTAAAAACGCGTGGTGCCATCGATTGGTCGCGTAGCCGCTGTCGCCATTCCCGTGAACGCGAGAAGCCATAATTCCAGGCCCAGCAGATTCTGGTCGACTACGAATTATAGGTTCGAATTATAGGATCCCGCTCGGTGCGGGAACGGCGAAGCTTAGGCGAAGTTTAGGCGAAGTTTGCATGGGTCTGGCCGGCTCTAATGCGCTGCCGCGAGCGCCGCTTCCGCTGCAGCAACCGCCTCGGGCGTACCCACATGCATCCACACGCCCTCAAGACGCAGGCCGAACAGTCGGTCTCTCTCGCCGGCGCGGTCGAACAGCAGCGTAAGCGGGAACGCGCCTTTCGGCGCGCCGACAAAGAGCGACGGCGAAAGAACGGCGGCTCCGGCATAGATGAACGGCACGACGTCATTCTCGGCGCGGCGGCGCAGGCGTCCGTCGGGCAGCATTATGTAGTCGCCGCGTCCTGAATAGCCGATGCTGCCCGTGGTCGGGGCCAACAGCAAAAGCGCGTCCATGCGGGCAGAATCGAAGGCTTCGCCGAGGCGAGCGAAATTGGGCCGGACGCCGTCGAGCCAGAGCGTATCAGAGTTGACCAGAAAGAACGGCGCGTCGCCAAGCTGTGACAGCGCCTTGGCGATGCCGCCGCCGGTGCCTAGGAGCTCTGCGCGCTCGTCAGAAATCACGATCTGCGGCCGACGCCGTGGCGCGAGATGCTTTTCCAGAGTGTCGGCGAGATGGTGCACATTGACCACGGCGCGCTCGACGCCGGCATCGGCCAGGCGATCGAGGCCGTAGTCGATCAGCGCCTTGCCGCCGACGGCGACCAGCGGTTTTGGAATCTGGCCGTTATACGGGCGCATGCGCGTTCCAAGCCCAGCGGCGAGCACGATCGCCCTCTTCGGCATCATGGCATTCCCCAGCCCGGCCATTTATCGCGGTCCGACTCGCCGCATCATAGCCGATTTGGCGGCGGGATATTGGCGGCATACCAGGCCTTTAGGGCAGCGAGCGCGGGATGCGCCAGCGAGCGCTGCAAATAGTCCCATAGGCGCGGCAGGTGACGCAGATATTGCGGCTTGCCGTCGCGGCGATTAAGGCGCGCGAATATGCCGAGAATCTTGGTCGCGCGTTGCGCGGCAAGCGTTGCATAAAGCAGCGTGAATTGCGCGGTGTCGAACGACGGGCCCGCGTTGCGGCGCGCCCGTACATATTGCGTCAAAAGAGACATTTCGAGTGTTTCCGGCACATCGACACGTGCGTCTTGCAGGAGCGAAGCGACGTCGTAGGCGGCAGGACCGATCAGGCTGTCCTGAAAATCGAGGATGCCGACGCGTGCAATGTCGTCGCGGTCGGCGAGCCACAGCAGATTGGGCGAATGATAGTCGCGCAGCACCCAGGTCGGCGGCGCGTCGATCGCCGGTTGCAGCGCCTCGCGCCAGAGCGCGGTGAATTCCCTGCGCATGCCGGGTTTGACCGCTGCATCGGCCAGGTACCAGTCGAGCAGCAGCTCGGCCTCGATCAGAAGCGCCTGCATGTCATAGCGCGGCAGACGATATTCGAGATGCGAGGCGACCGGCAGCACCTCCGGCAGTCGCCGGCTGTGCAGCGCAGCGAGAAGATCGACGGCCGCGGCATAGCGCGCCGCGATTGGCGTCGGCGGCTCACCCGTGACGATGCGCTCCTCACCAAGATCTTCCATGATCAGTAGACCGTGATCGAGGTCGGCATGAAAAATCTCCGGTGCCGAGAGCCCTTGCGCGCGCAGCGCCGCCGCTAGCGCCACATAGGGCGCGATGTCTTCGGCAAGGTGCGCGATGGCGCTATAAGGCTTGCCGTCGCGCACCGGCGGGCCGTCCGGCCGGCGCGGGGCGTTCATCAAAATCGTCGTTTCATCATCACGCCTCAGACGCTCGAAAATCCGCGTCGACGCATCGCCCTGCATGCGTGTACGAAGCGCCCCGCCGAAGCCAGACGCATCGAGAAAAGAGCGCACGGCCGCGATGCGCTCCGCGCGTGGCGCAAAACTGCCATAGCCGCTGTAGCGCACGTTGCGCACGTCCCGACCGAGCTGCGGTGCAAGCGTAAAGGTGATGTCGAGCCGATCGGGCGGCAGAAAGCCCGCGGCGCGGTCCGGCCATTCCATCAGCACGACCGCCCCTTCAGCCAGATCCTCGAAGCCGAGTTCGGCGAGCTCGGCCGCACCCGAAAGCCGATAGAGGTCGGCATGAACCAGCGTGAACCGCGGCAAATCGTAGGTTTGGATGAGCGTAAATGTCGGGCTTGGCACTTCGATCGTTTCATCACCGGCAAGATAGCGGATCATAGCGCGCGCGAAGGTCGTCTTCCCGGCGCCGAGATCGCCCGACAGGGTGATGAGGTCGCCTGGCTCGAGTGCGGCGGCGATATCGACCATGAAATGCCAGGTCGCCTGCTCATTCGCTAACGTCGCGGTAAAGCTTGCGCCACCTCCGGTGGTCAAAAGCATGCGCCGGTCCGTATCTCGATATCGCGCTCGAGCATGATCTCTTTTCCCAATGAGCGCTACTCGGCCGCGGTAAGGGCAGCTGCCGTGCCCAGCGGGAATGTGCAGGTGACGGTGGTTCCACGTCCCACGACCGAAGCGATGTTCACGGTTCCGCCGTGCAGCTCGACAAAGGAGCGCACCAGCGAGAGGCCAATGCCGGGCCCGCGATGGGCCGAGCCGAGCGAATGAGTTTCGAACCAGTCGAACACCTTCTCCAGCACATCGGGTGGAATCCCGGGGCCCTGATCAGTGACGGAAAAGAGCACGGCGTCGGAACGCCGCTCGGCTGTCAGTGTAACTGTCCCGCCCGGCGGCGAAAAGCTTACGGCATTGGCCAACAGGTTGAACAGAATCTGACGCACCCGCAGCTTATCGGCGACGAAGCCGCCGATATTATCGGCCGCCATGATGTCGAGTCTGAGGCTTCCGTTTCTCAGCCGGTCCTGCACGCCCTCGGCGGCGGCCGCCATGGTCTCGCGAATATCGACCGGCCCGAGGTTGAGTTGCATGCGGCCGGCATCGATTGTTGCAAGGTCAAGGATATTGTTGATCAGCGCAAGCAGCGTATTGGTCGATACCGTGATATAATCAAGATACTCGCGCTGTTTTTCGCCAAGCGGCCCGGTAGTCGGATCGCTGAGCAAATGCACGAAGCCAATGATATTGGTCAGCGGCGAGCGCAGCTCATAAGATACGTGATGGACGAAATCGATCTTGATCTTGTCAGCGTCCTCTAAGGCTTCGTTGCGCTCGCGCAGCGCACGCTCGACATTGACCGAGTCGGTGACATCGTGGAACGTCACCAGCGTGGCCCCGTCGGGGAGCGGCACGGTAGTCGAATCCACGACGCTGCCGTCGCGGCGCTCGATGCGGCCGGTGGTTGGTTCGCGGCTGTCGATTGCGGTGACCACGTCGCGCAGAGCGCGCCAGGCCGGCGCATCGCCGTGCAGTGGCTGGCATAGCGCCGTGATGCGCTCGATATGCGGGCGCTCGACAAGGGCTCCCGCCGAGAGCTTCCACATCCGGGCGAAGGCGGCATTGTGCAGCCGCAGCCGGCCGTCGCTGCCGAACACGGCGACGCCTTCGGCAAGATTGTCCAGCGTTTCGCCTTGAACTCGGATCAATTCCTCAAAGCGCCGCTCCAGATCGAGCCGCTCGGTAACATCATGGAACAAATAGGTGACGCCGCCGTCGGGGTTGGGGGTCGTGACCACGCGCAATGTGCGCCCGCCGGGCAAATGCCAAGTGTATTCCTTGGCTTCGATGGCGCGATACGCCTCGTGCAGCTGCGCCTTCCACTGCCGAAAATCCTGCTCTTCTGGCAATTTGCGCGCCGTCCGCAGCACGTCGATGACCGCTGAATCCGTTGGCCCCTGATCGAGGAACGCCGCATCGAGGTCCCACAGCCCGCGATAGGCGGCATTGTAGAATGTCAGCCGGTGATCGGGACCGAACATGGCGACACCGGTCGAAAGCTGATCGAGCGTGCGACGATGGGCATCGGCAAGCCGCGCGAGTGCGCTGCGCATCATGTCCGCTTCGGTGACATCAAACGCGATACCGGTGCTGCCCGAGTCCGCGCGCAAGTCCATGACGTCGAAGGTCCGCCGCGTTCCGGCAGCAATGGCGCGGACGCGCCCGCCAAAACTGCCAACATTCATGCGCGCCTGCGCAATGGTTTCGCGCACGGCGTTGTCGAGGAGTTCGAGCCGTCGCTTTAAGGCATCGGCGGGATTTTTGGCCTCCACGGCGCGCGCATAGGCGGAATTGACGAAGATCAGCTGTCCGCTCGCATCGCGCGCCCATACCGGGCAATCGAGCTTGTCGATCAGCGCCCGCAGCGGCGCCGTTTCAGCCGCCAATCGTTCGTAGCGGGAGACAATCTCGACCAGTTCGCGCTTGATGCCGCTTGCGTCCTTCAGACGCAGCACCGCCCGCCCGCCAATGGCGCGGCCAATCGCTTCGATCGGCTGACCCGACAAGGTGGTGAGCGTCATGGAGAACGCTTCGCCGCTGGTGCGCAATCCCTCGACGGCGCGTTCCATCGCGCGCGCTTTGCCGGCGTCGAGCCAGCTGCCGAAGGCCAGGAGGCGGTGTGATGCAGATGCGCCTACCGCGCTTGGATCGCCCTCCACCGTTGGCTCGTCGGAGTCGACTGGCCAAACCACCACCACTTGCGGCTCCGAGCGCATCAGCGCATGGGCGCGGTCGAGCTCCTCGCGCAAACTGGCAATCTCCTCACGCGACCAGGCCTCGAGCCGTGCGGCGCGCGCGCGTGTGCGCACCAGCATGATCGCAGTGACGACGGCAAACAGCACGACGCCGCAGACCAGCGCGATGAACGCCAACTGATGCTGATCGATGCTGTTTTGCGCGGTGAGAACCAATTCATGGAGGGCCAGCGAGGAACGGTCGGCGGCGCCGGCAGAAAGCGGCGAGGAGACGCCAATTGCCGCAAGGAATCCGCTTCCTCGCGCGTGCCGCCGCTGCGCCCTGCTCCGGCCCGTCCGGATCGTGTCCGGCATGCCCCTTCGCCTCTACTGGCTGGCACCCGCCATACCGCCAGCGATCCGTCGCGGGGCGAGCCCGCGAATCGCTTGACTTTACTCTCAAGGTGAATCGTGCCGAAAGAGTCCAGATCGTGAACGATGCTGCCTCAGCCGCGTACGGCGGCTTTCGCCGCTGGCTTGCCTAGAGCTTGCGCATCGCGCGCCAGGTCTTCGAGGTTGATGCGGGATAGTGCGACGCCGAATTCCTGCTCGGCGTGCGCCATGGCCGGCAGCACAATCTTGGTCAAAAGGTCAGAGCCGCCGTGTGGCTCGGCCGCCTCCTCGACGGTGCCGGCCGCGCGCAAAATATCATTGGCGGTCACGCGCCGGCGGTCGCGTGCGAGCTCATAACCGCCACGCGGCCCACGAATGCCTTTAAGAATTCCGCAACGCACAAGCGCCTGCAGGACAGGTTCGAGGTGGCGCGGCGGCAGACCGTGTCGGGCGGCGAGCGTCTTCGCAGAGACAGGCTGGCCATGCGTCTGCAGGGCCACATCAATCACTGCAGCAATAGCGAGAACTCCTTTGCGCGGGAGCAGAGGCATCGATGGGGAACGTCGCTGGGCGGAAAATTGTTTCGATAGCTTCGACTAAGCTGGTACTATATTACAACTGACCCGCGGTCCAGATGAACTGCAATTTAGTCGCGCTTGTCGACAGTGTTTGTTGTCGTACCGGTGGAACCGAAGCCGGATGCGTTTCGCTCAGTCAGGTCTAGACTGGCACATTCAACAAGAGTCGCCTGTATAATTGGCGCAACGACTAGCTGCGCAATGCGCGCGCCACGCTGAATGACGAACGGCTTGGTGCCGAGATTTACAAGAATGACTTGTATTTCTCCACGGTAATCGGCATCGATCGTTCCGGGCGCGTTGAGTACGGTCACGCCTTCACGGATAGCAAGTCCCGACCGCGGTCTGACCTGTGCCTCATAGCCTGGCGGCACCGCGATCGCGACGCCTGTCGGAATGAGCGCGCGGCTTCCGGGCGCTATCTCGATCGGCGCCTCGGTGGGGACAGCGGCATGCAGATCGAGACCTGCTGCGAGCTTGCTTTGATAGGTCGGCAACGGCAGATCGGCCCCGTGCGGCAGGCGCATGATGCTCAGCGTGATGGTCAAGGTCACGGTCCTGCGGCGTCAAGATCCTTCAACGACCGGGCAATGCGCTGCACGAGCATGCGCGCGACATCGCCCTTGGACTGCGGCGGCCAATTCTCCACCCCGCCGGCGCTGACCAGATGAACCGTGTTGCTGTCGCCGCCCATAACACCCGTTTCAGGCGAGACGTCATTGGCCACGATCCAGTCGCAGCCTTTCTTCGCGAGCTTTGCCCGGGCATTCGCAATCACATCATGGGTCTCAGCCGCGAATCCGATGACAAGGCGCGGTCGGTTCGCCTGCCGATGGGCAATGGTGGACAGAATGTCGGGGTTTTCGACAAGCTTCAGCGCCGGGCTCCGGTCCTGCTGCTTCTTGATCTTATGGTCGCTTGGCTGTTCAGCGCGCCAATCGGCGACGGCGGCGGCGAAGATTGCGACGTCCGCCGGCAACGCGCGTTCGACCGCTTGGAGCATCTGCCGCGCGGTTTCGATCTTGACGACATCGACCCCGGGCGGATCGGGCAGACTGACTGGGCCGCTCACCAGCACGACGTCGGCGCCGGCCGCGGCGGCCGCCGCGGCGATGGCGTGGCCCTGCTTGCCCGAAGAGCGGTTGGCGATGAAGCGCACCGGGTCGATGGGCTCATTTGTGGGACCGGACGTGACCAGCACACGTCGGCCGGTCAGCAATCGGGTACCGTGCAGGACCAGCTCGGCGGCGGCAACGATCTCGAGCGGCTCAGCCATGCGGCCGACGCCACCTTCACCGCGCTCGGCCATTTCGCCGACATTGGGACCGACGACGTGAACACCGTCGGTCGTAAGCTGCGCCAGGTTGCGTTGGGTCGCCTTGGCAGCCCACATTTGCGGATTCATCGCCGGCGCGATCAGGATCGGCTTATCGGTCGCTAAAAGGACCGCGCTTGCGAGATCGTCGGCGTGGCCGCCGGCCATTTTCGCCAGCAAATCGGCGGTCGCGGGCGCCACCACGATGAGATCGGTGTCGCGGGCGAGGCGAATGTGGCCGACATCGAATTCGCTTTTGGGATCGAACAGATCGGTGTGGACATGATTGCCGCACAGCGCGCCGGCAGCCAGCGGCGTGACGAAATGCTGCGCGGCCGCGGTCAGAATGCAGCGCACAAGGATGCTGCGGTCTTGCAGTCGGCGAATAAGATCGAGCGATTTGTAGGCGGCAATGCCACCACCGACGATGAGAACGAGGCGATGGCGGTCGGCCGCTTCGGAGCGGAGCCCTGGTTCGGCCCGGCTCCCAGTCGAAGCGCGCCGCGGCTCAGCAAGCGCTGGATTCGGCGGATTGATCAGGTCGCGCGCGTCGCACACCGTTTCCTGGGCCGCTTCGCGCAGGATCATGCGAATCTCGTCTTCCATCGAACGGCCATGCCGGGCGGCGCGCAGCCGCAGCAGCCGTTTCAGCGTGTCGTCGAGCTGGCGGACGGTGAGACTGGCCATGACAATAGTCCTAACCTGCGCAAAAGGAATAGCAGACCTATGATTGCATCGCAATCACTGCAATCAAAGCCGCATGCCAATGATCACCGCCAGCAGCGCCGCAATCACCCACAGCGCGGCCACCAGCCAATAGCCGCGTCGCCGCTCGGTCTTGTCGAGTTCGGCGATGGTCTGCGGCGACAGAACCAGGCCATCGCGGGTGATCTCATCGAGCTGGTCGAGCACCCGGGCGCCCCGCATGAGCAGCCCCGGCGCGCTGCCCACAAAGCGGCCGATCTCGGCGGCGCCTTCGGCCGCGGTTTCCAGGCGCCCGACCAGGCCGAGATTGCGCGCCATCCATTCGCGCACCACAGGCTCCGCCGTGCTCCACATGTCGAGCTTGGGGTCCATCGCGCGGGCCACGCCTTCGACGACGACCATGGTCTTCTGCAGCAGCAACAGTTCCGGCCGCGTGCGCATGTCAAACAGGCCGGTCACTTCGAACAACAGCGACAGCAGCTTCGCCATCGAAATATCTTCGGCGGTGCGATTATGGATCGGCTCGCCGATGGCGCGGATCGCTTGCGCAAAGCTTTCGACAGAGTGATGCCGTGGCACATAGCCGGCTTCGAAATGGATCTCCGCGGTCCGATGATAATCGCGGGTAATGAAACCGTGCAGAATTTCGGCGAGGAACAACCGCTCCTTGACGCCCAGCCGACCCATGATCCCGAAGTCAACGGCGATCAGGCGGCCCTCTTCATCGACAAACAGATTGCCCGGATGCATGTCGGCATGGAAAAAACCGTCGCGCAGGGCGTGGCGGAGAAAAGTCTGAATGAGGTTGCGGCCAAGCCGGCGCAAATCATGGCCTCGGGCCTGCAGCCGCGCGCGGTCGGACAGCGGCACCCCTTCGATCCATTCGAGTGTCAGCACTTCCTTGGTGGTGCGATCCCAGTCAACTGCCGGCACCCGGAAATCTGGATCGTCCTTGGTGTTCTCCGCCATTTCCGATAGCGCCGCCGCCTCGAGGCGAAAATCCATCTCGAGCAGGACGGTACGGCGCAGCGTGTCGACGACTTCGACCAGCCGCAGCCGTTGCGCCTCCGCCGACACGCGTTCGGCGCGCTCCGCCGCATAGGTAAATGCGGCGAGATCGGCATGAAAGCGCTGCTCGATGCCGGGCCGCAGCACTTTGACGGCGACCGGGCGCGGCTCGTCTCGCCCCGCAACCGTCGCGCGATGCACCTGCGCGATCGAAGCCGCGGCAATCGCCGGGCCGAAACTCAGATAGACCGCACTGAGCGGCTTTTCGAAGGAGGCTGCGACAGCCGCCTCGGCCGCTTCTTGCGCAAACGGCGGCATCTGATCCTGCAGCCGCTCGAGGTCGCGCGCCAGTCGGTCGCCGACGACATCGGGTCGGGTCGCCAGGAACTGGCCAAGCTTCACATAGCTCGGGCCGAGCCGCGCCAATGCCGCCGAGAGGCGCACGTCAGTGCCGTCTTTGGCCGGCCGCTCGAACATGCGCGCGAGCCGCAGCAGCGGCCGCGCCGGTACCGGGACCATGGTCGGCTCGATCACGCCAAGCACGCCTTCGCGCGCAAACACAAAGCCGGCGCGGGCCAGACGGATCAGATGCGCGGGTGCGGAGATCACAAACGCCAGCCGGAATGCAGCGTGACGATGCCGCCGCTCATGGGCTGCATCGAAACGCGCGCAAAACCAGCGCCTCGCAGCATCGCGGCGAAGCTTTCCGGTTTCGGAAAGCGGCGGATCGATTCGACCAGATACCGGTAGGACCGGGCATCGCCAGCGACGATGCGGCCGAGCGCGGGAATGACATTGAAGGAATAGAGATCATACAGCCGGTCAAGACCCGGCACATCGACCGCAGAGAATTCGAGGCAGAAAAAACGGCCGGCGATCCTGAGCACGCGAAATGCTTCGGCCAGGGCGCGCTCGATGCGCGGCACGTTGCGGATGCCGAACGCGATCGTAGCGGCATCAAAGCTCTTGTCGGCGAACGGCAAAGACTCGGCGTTGGCTTCCGCAAAGCTCACAACATCGTCGAGCCCCTTCGCGGCCACGCGGGCGCGGCCGACCTCTAGCATATGCCCGTTGATATCGCTGATCGTCGCGCGCGTTTCCGGCCCGCCGGCAGCGATCACGCGCAGCGCAATGTCGCCAGTACCGCCGGCGATATCGAGAAGCGCAAACGGCCGCTGCTTGGGTGGATTGACGGCGGTCACCAGCGCATTCTTCCAGACCCGATGCAGGCCGAGCGACATCAGGTCGTTCATCAGGTCGTAGCGCGGCGCGACGCTGTGGAACACGTCGTCAACAAGCGTCTGCTTCTCGCGCAGCGGTATCCGCCGATAGCCGAAATCGGCCTGCTGCTGATCGGAATGGGCCATGGTGCGTCCTTCGAGGCCGACGATAGCGCGGCGCGCGCCGCGGCGCTACAAAGCCGGGCCGGCATGGTTTAAGCCACGCTTCCCGGGGGCGTGCAGCCGGATCGCCAAACACGTCATAGCGGGGCCCCTCATGACGTTCGAGTTTCCGCGTATCGTTCCGAAACTTCGGATACTTTCGTTGGACAAAGCAAAGCCAAGGAATTCGATGTGGATGATCTGGGATTCAATGTCGGCTGGGACATCGTTTCGAGTCCGGTGCTCCGGCCTATATGCAAGTCTTCCGCAACGGCCTTGTTTTTCATCGCGAGCAACGCAACGCCGGGCTCGCATGTCTACGGGTTACTCGCATGTCTACGGGTTATATGACGGGCGTCTGGGCTTGGCGGAAGGCCTGTCGCCAAAATCGCGCAGGCTGACCGCAGCAGGAATGGGGCATGACCGAACTGACTGTCGGTGATCCGTTCGGCAACCGCATCACCTTCGGTGAGCGCACCGAGACGGCGGCCGCATGAGGCGCTAGATGCCCGAGCTTCCCGAAGTCGAAACGGTGCGCCGCGGCCTCGAGCCGGCCATGGACGGTGAACACTTCGTCAAAGTCGAAGTGCATCGCGCCGATCTGCGCTGGCCGTTGCCGAAGGACTTTGCGGCGCGACTGACCGGCAAGACCGTGACCGGCCTGGGCCGGCGTGCCAAATATCTGCTCGCCGATCTCTCCTCGGGCGACGTGCTGCTCATGCATCTCGGCATGTCCGGGTCGTTTCACGTCTTTGCCGAAAAGGACAAGCATCTCGGCCGTTACTACCACGAGCGGCGGAAGCACGTCGCGCACGACCACGTCGTGTTTCATATGTCGTCCGGCGTCACAGTGACTTTCAATGATCCCCGCCGGTTTGGATCAATGAAGCTCGTGTCGCGCAGAAATCTCGATTCTGAGCCGCTGTTGAAGGGGCTGGGTCCGGAACCCCTCGGCAATGAATTCGACAGCGCGATATTGGCGCGCATCTGCAAGGGTAAAAAAACAAGCCTCAAGGCGGCGCTGCTCGATCAGCGTGTGGTCGCTGGTCTGGGCAACATCTATGTCTGCGAGGCGCTGCATCGTGCGCGGCTGTCGCCCCAACGGCAGGCTTCGACCATCGCGGACAGAAAAGGACAGCCAAATGAGCGCGCGGTGCGGCTGGTTGATGGGATCAAGTCGGTGCTGCAGGCCGCCATCAAGGACGGCGGCTCCTCACTGCGCGACCACCGGCTCACCGACGGCGAACTCGGCATGTTCCAGCATAATTTCCGCGTCTATGACCGCGAGGGCCAGCCGTGCCGCACGCCGGACTGTCGCGGCACCGTCAAACGCATCGTGCAAAGCGGCCGCTCGACGTTTTATTGTCCGGTGTGCCAGAAGTGATCCGGGAGACGCATTCATGAGCGCGGAAAAGAGCCATCAGAATATCATCGTCGAGCAGCACGACAAAGTCGGCCTGATCCGGCTCAATCGCCCGCAGGCGCTCAATGCGCTCAATGCCGCGCTTATGGAAGAGCTCGCACGCGCTGTTGATGAATTTGAGCTCGACGACACGATCGCCTGCATGGTGATCACCGGGTCCGACAAGGCTTTCGCCGCGGGGGCCGATATCAAGGAGATGGCGGATAAGGGATTCAGGGATGTGTTTCTCGGCGATTTTGCCGCAGACTGGCACCGTGTCGCGGCGGCGCGCAAGCCGATCGTCGGCGCGGTGGCCGGCTTTGCACTCGGCGGCGGCTGCGAGCTTGCCATGCAATGCGATGTGATCGTTGCCGCCGACAACGCCAAGTTCGGCCAGCCGGAAATCAAGCTCGGTATCATTCCTGGCATCGGCGGCACGCAGCGGCTGACCCATGCCGTGGGCAAGGCCAAGGCGATGGACCTGATCTTGACCGGGCGGATGATGGATGCCGCCGAAGCCGAGCGCGCCGGCCTCGTTGCGCGTGTCGTGCCGGTGCAAAATCTCCTCGACGAGGCGCTGAAGATCGCAGCGACAATCGCTTCGATGTCGCTGCCTTCGGTGCTCGCAGCCAAAGAGGCTGTCAACCGCGCCCTGGAGACGCCGCTTGCCGAGGGCGTGCGTTTTGAGCGGCGGATCTTCCATTCCTTATTCGCGACGCATGATCAGAAAGAGGGCATGCGCGCCTTTGTCGAAAAGCGCGCGCCGAAATTTTTGAACGAGTGAGGCGAACTACGTGCGCACACAGAACTACTTGCGCACACAAATGACGCGCAAGACCAACTGATCGGTCGCGGCAACGCCCGTTTGAGCAGGCGTTATCCCGTGCGCCAGCAGAAATGCACGCACGTCGCCCGCGGGGATCAGTGTCGCCCGTGGCATCGCCGCCGTTGCGCCGGCCATCATCGGCGATCTGATCTCGACCACACCGGCCAGCTGTCCCTGGCCATCGACGGCGGCGGCGCCGGAAAATCCAGGCGGCGGCGCCGGATTAAGGCCCCGCTCGGCGAGTTGCGCGTCGACCCGCGTCGCTGAACTGTCGCTTGCCTGTGCGATCGGATCGGCAACACCCATGAGCGTCAGGGCGGCCCCCGAGTCGGCGGTGTTGGCGGCGAGCGGCATTGGAGCGAGGTTACGTGCCCCGTAAAGCTTGAGAAGCGCCAGACCGCTGGCCTGGTCCGCAGCGACCCGGTCAGCATGGCCGAAGCCCGGTATCGTGATGGATCGGCAATCGTCAGCAATCTGCGCACTTGTCAGCAGATCGCCGCGGCTGCTCACCACAATGGCGCTGCCATATTCAACGCCCCGCCTTCGTCCGCTCGGCGGGGCAGTTGGGTCTGGAAAGCCTTCGAAAGTGTCGGCGACCGCCAGCGCAATCGGCGCCATAATGCCTTCGATCGCCTGGTCGTAGAGGATGGTTACGCCGCGCAGTTCGCCGCCGCTCGACTGCACCCGCTCGACGAATTTCTTCAATCTCTGCTCGCCGGTGATGAGGAAGGAATTCGATTCGAGCACGCTCGAGCCGATGGCGCGCTTTGCGACCTTCTTCTCCTGGTCGAACAGCGCCGATAGCGAGGCCTCGTGCAGACGAAATGTCTCGATCTGGACCTGACCCTGCGCCGAGCTCCAGCGGCTGCCGGTGCGCGTCGTGCTTGTCTTCGGCACCAGCCTTTCGGGCACCCCAAGGCGGGCGCCGGTTGCGCTGTCGTCAATCAGTTGCCAGCCGACCGCGGCCTGCGGCGCTTTGGCAGCCTCGGCGAGCGCGGCGCGCTCTTGCTCGGTCAAACTGCCAGTCTCCTTGCCATTGTTGCGCCGCTGGAAGGCTTTGATCTGGTCGAGCAAATGCGCATTGATTTCCTCAACGCTCATCTCACCGTAGCCGCCAAGCCAGACGATATCGGCCTGGATCGCCAAGCGCCGCGATTCCGGAAGGCCGTTATTTGACGCGGCCCCGCGGGTGTTTTCGCTCGGGCTCGGCTTTGCATGAGCTTTCGCATGCGCTGCGCCGGACTTCGTCGGCTTCGCGGCGGCCGGCAGTATGGCGGCCAAGCTGCCTGCCAGAACCAGCCCGAGGCTGATCTTCCATAATATCCTCGCCCGCATGGGAACAACCCAACACGCCAACTCAAACCTAGATCAACACAGAGGGAAGTCCAGGCATGTCCGGCTTCCGCCGGTCGCCGCTGCGCCTTTTGTCACCTATATTGGCGGCATGCTGGCCGCCGAGCTGAGTGCCGAAGAACTTGAACGCTACGCCCGCCATATCGTGCTGCGCGAGGTGGGCGGACCGGGACAGGCCGCGCTCCGCCGCGCTCGCGTGCTGGTGGTGGGTGCCGGCGGCCTGGGCGCGCCGGCGCTGCTCTATCTGGCCGCGGCCGGCGTCGGAACCCTTGGAGTGATCGACGACGATGTGGTGGCGCTTTCGAATCTGCAGCGTCAAGTGATCCACGGCACGACCGAGCTCGGCACGCCCAAGGTGGAAAGTGCGGCGGCCGCAATCCGCAGGCTTAATCCGCATGTCGCCGTCGAGCAGCACGGCTTCAGGCTCAACGCGCAAAACGCGCTCGAACTGATCAAGGATTATGACGTGGTTGCCGACGGTTCGGACAATTTCACCACGCGCTATCTGGTCGCCGATGCATGCTACTTCGCGAAGAAGCCGCTGGTGACGGCTGCGCTCGGCACGTTCGACGCGACGCTCACGACAATTCGTGCCCACGAGCGCGGTTCGGACGGCAGGCCCAATCCGACCTATCGCTGCCTTTTTCCGGAGCCGCCGCCTCCCGGCACGGTGCCGGCCTGCGCCGAAGCCGGCATTCTTGGCGCGCTTGCCGGTGTGATCGGCTCCATGGTGGCGCTCGAAGTGATCCGCGAGATTGTCGGCTTCGGCGAAAACCTGGTCGGCCGTCTCGTTATGTTCGATGCGCGGGCCGTGCGCTTTGAGACACTGAGCTATGGCTGGGATCCCGCCAATCCGCTCTCAGGCGAGCAACCGACCATCCACGATTTGTCGATCCATCAGTAACTTCGGCGCGAGCGGCAAAGCGCCGATACAATCAGGCTTCGTGGCTTGAGCGCGCTTGTTTTGCTTCGATTGCAATCACGCTCAAGGTGCTACTTGCTCCAGGTCGCCATGATGGTCGAGCCCTTGAGCACCGACCATTTGTTTTCGCCGGCCCTGACCACCGTGAAACAGTTGGCGCCGGCGCCTTTCCATGCGGTGCAAAAACCGTCTTTCGACAGTTTCCAGGTGCCCTCGCCCTTGGAGCCGCGGCCGCCCGCCGGCACCCGAGCCATTTTGCCGTCAGGCGTAAACGTCATCTTGAATTTCACGTTCGAGTTGGTCGTCGCCGTGAACGGCTGGCCGTTGAAGAAAGTCGATTGGATCGCCTCCGGCGCCAGCCTTTCCGGCGGCGCGGCGAAAGCGGACGTAATGAGGAATGAGACGACGGCGCCCCCCACAGCGCCTGTCAGAACACCCGTTCTGTGGGCATGCATCGTGATCCCCCCGAAGCTCGTGCATCTCCCGGCCAGCATAAGTCAACGGGCCTGCCGATGATACGTGCGGTTCGGCCTCATATCGGTCGCCGAGGCGACGCGGTTGGTCATGTTAAAGAAGGCGGCAACCGCGGCAATGTCCCAGATATCGCGGTCGGTAAAACCGGCGCTGCGCAACCGTGCTCGATCGTCCTCTTCAACGAGCCAAGGCTCGGCCGTGAGCTTCACCGCGAAGTCGAGCATGGCGCGCTCTCGTTTGCTCAGGCGCGCCGCGCGATAATTCATCACCATCAATTCGCCCAGCAGCGGATCGCCTGAGAGCTCGCGTACGGCCGCGCCATGCGCGACAAGGCAGTAGTAGCAGCGATTTTGCGCTGAAACCGCCACGGCGATCATTTCGCGCTCGAGCTTGCTCAGGCCCGACTGCGCCAGCATCAGATCGTTGTACATAGCGACAAAGGCCGACAGCTTCTCCATGTCGAAGGCATAGGCCTTGAGCACATTCGGCACGAAGCCAAGCCTCTCCTGACATTTGGCGAAATAGGCCGCTATATGCGGCGTCAGCGGTTGCGCCGGCAGATCGAGCGCCGTGATCGCGTTATCGTCATCCGCCGCCGCGCTGGGTCGCGCTGGTTTCGGAGTTTTTTGCACTGCGGTCTCGTTGCGGCTGGTCATGCTGCCCTCTTCAATGCTTTTCGTTTTGTGGACGGCTGGGCACGACTATATCAAATACATGATCAAATACATGCGATTATGGCCGCGCACCGTCGCGCCCTAGTGTATAGAAAGTGTTATGCGGGCAGGCGGCCGAATCGGGGGGCCGAATCGAGGGGATTATGAACATCCAGGATCTTCTCCCCAGTGATCTCCCCGACGGGCTCGGTTCCGCAAGCGACGATTACGCGAATGTTGCCCTCATCGCGGACGCCGGCGGCCTGTTGAAACGGCGCAATGCCGACATTCCCGACGATTTTCTCGCCAAGCTGTTCGGCCTTGCCGTGCCTGAGGATATCGAACGCTATACGGCCGACGAGCTTGCCGACATTGCCGAGCGCTCATGGGCGTTTCTTTTGGAACGAAAGCCGGGCGTGCCGAAGCTGCGGTTCGAGCCGGCTCACGCCAAGCGCGGCATTGCGGTGCTCGAAATCGTCAACGACGATATGCCGTTCCTGGTCGATTCCGTTATCGGCGAGATCAACCAGCGCGGCCTCGATATCCGGCTTTTCGTCCATCCGGTCTTTGTCGTCGAGCGCGATCTGTCCGGCAGGCTCGTCAACTTCAAGGGTGCGCGCACGGTCGGCGGTCATCGCGAAAGCTTCATCCATATTCATGTGGACGGCATGGAGGACGCGGCGCAGCGCGGCGAAATCGTCCGCGAGCTCGAGAGCATTTTGGCCGATGTGCGTGTTGCCGTGCAGGATTGGCAGGCGATGCTGGCACGCATTCGCAGTATCATCGCCGATCTGCGCACCAACCCGCCGCCGCTGCCGGTCGATGAGATCGCCGAGGCGATCCAGTTCATGGAATGGATCGAGGATGACAATTTCACGCTGCTCGGTGCACGCGACTATTCCTTCAATGAGAGCGGCGATTCGCTGGAGCCGGCCTTCGAAACCGGTCTCGGACTGTTGCGCTCGCGCGACGTGCGACTGTTGCAGCGTTGGAATCAACCGCTCGCCATCACGCCCGAGATCCGCGCCTTTCTCGAACAGCCGCGGCTGCTGATCGTCACCAAGGCGGCCATCCGTTCGCGCGTGCATCGGCGCGTCTATCTCGATTATATCGGGCTCAAGCGGTTCGACCGCTCCGGCAAGCTGATCGGCGAACGGCGCATTTGCGGGCTCTTCACCTCGACCGCCTATACGCGCCCCGCCCGCACCATTCCCTATTTGCGGCGCAAAGTCGACAGCATCATCCGCCGCGCCGGATTCGATCCGGCAAGCCATTCCGGAAAAGCGCTGGTCAATGTGCTGGAAACCTATCCGCGCGACGATCTGTTTCAGATCGACGAAGACACGCTCTATCAGTTCGCACTTGCGATCCTTCAGCTCGACGAGCGGCCGCGCGTGCGCGTGCTGCCGCGCCGCGATCGTTTCGACCGATTCGTCTCGGCGATCGTCTATGTGCCGCGCGACCGCTACGACGGCCGTATTCGAGCGGCAGTCGGCAATTATTTGGCCAAGGCCTTCAACGGGCGGATCAGCGCCTTTCATCCATTCTTTCCGGAAGGGCCGCTGGTGCGCGTGCATTTCATCATTGGGCGCAATCCGGGAGCGGCGCCAAACCCGGATCGCGCCACGCTCGATCGTGCTGTCGAGGGGATCGTGCGCAGCTGGATCGACGGGCTGTACGAAGCGCTAGTCGCCGACCCCGATCCAGCGCGCGGCCGTACGCTGCTTGCGCGTTATCGCGAGGCCTTCCCGATCGACTATCGTGAAGTCTATTCGCCCGACACAGCGCGGACCGACATCGGCCTCATCGAGGGGCTGACCGCGGAGCGTCCGCTCGGCGTCGCGCTCTATCGCAACGACGGCGGGGCTTTGCAGAGTGCCGGGCTGAAAGTGTTCAGCCACGGCCGGCCGATTCCCTTGTCGGAGCGCGTTCCGGTCCTGGAAAACATGGGTTTCCGCGTCGTCGACGAGCGCACCTATCACATTCAGCCCAAAGAACGCACCGACGTCTGGTTTCACGACATGACGCTGGAAAGCGCGCTTAGCCAGGACTTCGACCTTGCCGCGCTGAAGGACCGGCTTGAGGCTTGTTTTCTGGCCGTGATGGGCGGGAGGGCCGAGAGCGACGGCTACAACGCGCTGGTCCTGGCGGCGGGTCTTGGTTGGCGCGATGTCGCGCTGATCCGCACGATTTCGCGCTTCCTGCGCCAGATCCGCGTGCCATTTTCGCAGGATTACATGTGGGCGACATTGCGCAAATATCCGCAAGCTGCCGCGCGGCTGGTGTCGCTGTTTTGGACGCGCTTCAATCCGCATCTTGACATTTCGTCCGACGAGCGTCGCCGCCGCGAAGCCGGCGTTGCCGCCGAGATCGAGAGGGCGTTGCAGGCTGTCGAAGGCCTCGATGAGGATCGCATCCTGCGCTGTTTCATTAACGCCGTACAGGCGGCGGTCCGGACCAATTTCTATCAGCTCGATAGCGGCGGATGCGTCAAAGAGCCGATTGCGATCAAATTTGCCAGCCGCAAAGTGGACGGCATGCCGCTGCCGCGGCCGCTCTATGAAGTCTTCATCTATTCGCCGCGGCTCGAAGCCGTGCATCTGCGCTTCGGCAAGGTGGCGCGCGGCGGCATCCGCTGGTCCGACCGGCCGCAGGATTTTCGCACCGAAATCCTGGGCTTGGTGAAAGCACAGAACGTCAAAAACGCCGTGATCGTGCCGGTCGGCGCCAAGGGTGGATTCGTTCCCAAACATTTGCCGTCTGGCGCTTCGCGCGAGGCCATTCAGGCCGAAGGTGTCGCCGCCTACAGGCTCTTTATCGGGACGCTGCTCGACATCACGGACAATATCGGCACCGGCACGAAGGGCGTCATTCCGCCGACGAATGTCGTGCGCCATGACGGTGATGATCCCTATCTGGTCGTCGCCGCCGACAAGGGCACTGCAACATTTTCCGACATTGCCAATGCGCTCGCGATCGCACACGATTTCTGGCTCGGTGACGCCTTTGCCTCCGGCGGCTCGGCCGGTTACGACCACAAGAAGATCGGCATCACCGCCCGTGGCGCCTGGGAATCGGTAAAGCGGCATTTTCGCGAGATCGACATCGATATCGGCGCCACGCCGTTCACCGTTGCAGGCGTCGGCGACATGTCCGGCGACGTGTTCGGCAACGGTCTCCTGCGCGAGAAGACCGCCAAACTCGTCGCCGCCTTCGATCACCGCGATATCTTCATCGATCCGGATCCCGATCCGGATAAGACTTTCGCCGAACGCAAGCGGCTGTTCGAATTGCCGCGCTCGACCTGGCAGGATTTCAACAAGACGCTGATCTCAGAAGGCGGCGGCGTCTATCCGCGCAGTGCCAAAGAAATTCGTCTCTCTACACAGGCGCAAAAATTGCTCGGCGTCGGCGAGCGCCTCACTCCGCAAGAGCTCATTCGCGCCATCCTGAAGGCGCCGGTCGATCTCATCTTCTTTGGTGGCATCGGCACCTATATCCGCGCTGCCGATGAACCCGACGACACAGTCGGCGATCGCGCCAACGATGCCGTTCGCGTGGCCGCCAAGGATCTGCGCTGCAAGGTGATTGGCGAGGGCGCCAATCTCGGCATGACACAGCGCGGCCGCATCGAGGCGGCGTTCGGCGGTATCCGCCTCAATACCGATGCCATCGATAATTCCGCCGGCGTGAACACCTCCGATATGGAGGTCAATATCAAGATCGCGCTCAGCATTCCGCTGCGTGACGGTCGGCTCGCGATGAATGCGCGCGACGAGCTGTTGGCCGGCATGACGGACGAAGTGGCAAGCCTGGTGCTGCGTAATAATTATCTGCAGCCACTTGCGCTCTCGCTCGCGCAGCGCCGCGGCATGGAGGATTTCGGCTTCCTGCAGCGGCTGATCCAGACGCTGGAGACGCGCGGCGTACTCGACCGCGCGGTCGAGTTTCTGCCCGATGATATGCAGCTGACCGAGCGCCGCCGTCGCTCGCAGCCGTTCACGCGGCCGGAACTGTCCGTCCTGCTCGCTTACGCCAAGCTCAGCCTGTACGAGGATCTGCTCGAGTCGACGGTGCCCGACGACCCGTATTTGGCCCGTGAACTGGCGCGCTATTTTCCCAACGCCATCACCGAACTTTATCCCGACGCGCTCGAACATCATCGCCTGCGTCGCGAGATCATCGCCACCCAGCTCGCCAATTCCATGATCAATCGCGGCGGGCCGTCACTGATCATCCGCGTTTCCGATCAGACCGGAGCCGCGCCGCCCGCCATTGCTGCGGCTTTCGCCGCCGTGCGCGACAGCTACGGCATGACGGCGCTCAATGCCGCGATCGACGGCCTGGACAACAGGATCTCGGGCAAGCTCCAGCTCGAACTCTATGCGGCCGTGCAGAATCTTCTGCTTGATCGTATCGTCTGGTTCCTGCGCAATGTCGATCTGTCGAAAGGCCTGGCCGGCATAGTGACCCACTTTCGCGAGGGCATTGCCGCTGTGACCGCCGCCCTGGACGCAGCCCTATCGCCGGCACTTCTGGGCGCACGCGCGGCGCGGCGGCAGGAACTCATCGCGGCCGGCCTGCCCGACGCCTTGGCCAGTCGCGTCGCGGACCTGCGGGCGCTTGCCGCCGCGCCGGATATCGTGCTGGTTGCCGATCGAACCGGCCAACACGTCGCGGCGGTGGCGGCGACCTATTTTGCCGCCGGCGCCTTCTTTCGCCTCGATCGCATCACCGCTGCCGCCGACAATATTCCCATTGCCGATTACTTCGATCGTCTGGCGCTGGACCGCGCCCGCGACTCCATCGGCGATGCCGAGCGGCGGCTCGCGGCGGCCATGGTCGGTAACGGCCTTGCCGGCGCCGGCGCAGTCGAGGCCTGGGCTGCGCCGCGTCGGCACGAGGTCGAGCGCATCCGCCTCGCGATCCACGAGATCGCAAATTCGGGTCTCACCCTGTCGAAGCTCTCTGTTGCCGCCAGCCTGCTTGGCGATTTGGTGAAGAACTAAGCTTACCGCCAAGCTCGTGCCGGGAAAGACAAGATAGCGAGCAAAGAGAAACAAAAAAGAACCCCAAGCTGATACGCCGCTTGGGGCTCTTAAGTTGTTGCCTCAACTCAGGCTTATCTGACCGGGCGGTGGGGTGTCGGGGGATGGGGAACCGCCCGGTCTGGCCTAGTGACGCTCACATAGCGAGCGCTCACCACGAATACAACGCAGATCACGCATTAGTGTTTGCTATTTCTGCTGCGGCAAAATGCGCGCCTCCGTGACGGTGAAGGAACAGAATGCAGTGCAACAGAGAAATCCACTATGAGCCGCGATTGCACTGCGGGATTACGTGAGATTACGTAATTGTCATAAAGCTGAAATGTCAGCGTTGTGCGGGCTACTAGCGCACCATTAAAAAATTTCTTCGGCGGCGCCGTAGCGATGCAGATCGGTGCCATGTAGGTCGAGCCAAACCTTCGCTTTTTCGTGCTCCGGACAAAGGCGCTCCACGAGTCGCCAGAATTTAGGCGAATGATTCATCTCGATCAGGTGCGCCACTTCGTGCGCCGCGAGATAATCGAGCACATAGCCTGGCGCCAGGATGAGCCGCCACGAGAACGACAGCACGCCTGTGGTCGAGCATGAGCCCCAGCGGCTCGACTGATCGCGGACGGTGACTCGCTGAAACCGAAGGCCGAGCTGGTCTGCGAAGCGGCGGCTCGCCGCCTGAAGGTCGCGCTTGGCTTCGCGGCGGAGAAAGTCGCCGATCCGCCGGCCGATATGGGGCGCGTGCCCCGCAACACAGAGCAGCGCCTCGCCACTTCCATTGATCTCGGTCCACACCGTGCCGCGGGCGGCACTTCTGTGGGTGATCCGGTGCGGCACGCCGCGCAACGGCAGCACGAGGCCGTCGGCGAAAGGCGCGACCTCGGGCAAGCGGCCAAGGCGAGCTGCGATCCAGCCGCCGTGCTTTTGCGCAAAGGCGCCGGCTTCCCTCAGCGTGCCACGCGGCGGAATTGTCAAAATCACTTCACGGGTGGTCGCCTGGATGCGCAGCGTGTAGCGCCGTGCCTGGCGGTGCCGCCGCAGCCGCACCGGATAGACCGCTCCGTCAAACACAATTTCGATGGTCTGCGGTTCGCTCGGGCGGCGATAAAGCAGCGCATGTTGCGCCCTCGGCTGCGACATTGCGGGATCACTCCAGCACTGCAAGCATGTTTGCGGCGTGAATCGCCGCCGATAATGCCATATCGCAGCGCCGGCGGGGAGACTGCCTAAGCGGTGTGAAGCGCAGCGCCGTTGCTCGAGCGGCGTTTGCCCACCCCGATGCGCGACAACAGGCTCTTGTCGCTCATCGACAGGATGAAATCGGCAATGCGGGGTGCAATCTCGGCGCGGAACCGCGACCCGTTGAACACGCCATAATGGCCGACGCCGTGTTGCAGCCAATGCGCCTGCCGGTCCGCCGGAATATTGACGCAGAGCCGGTGTGCGGCCTCGGTCTGGCCGACGCCGGAAATGTCGTCGAACTCACCTTCGATCGTCAGCAGCGCGACGCGCTTGATCCGGCTCGGATCGACCAGACGCCCGCGGTGGGTCATCTCGCCTTTTGGCAATTGATGCTTGACGAAGACCGTGTCGACCGTCTGCAAATAGAACTCGGCCGCGAGATCCATGACGGCAAGATATTCGTCATAGAACTCCTTGTGCTTCTGCGCCGAGTCGCCGTCGCCTCTGACCAGATTGAGAAACAACTGCTTGTGCGCCTCGATATGGCGATCGAGATTCATGCTGACAAAGCCGTTGAGCTGCAAAAAGCCCGGATAGACGTCGCGCATGAAGCCTGGATTCGGGAACGGCACCTTGGTGATCACGTGCGTGCGGAACCAGTCGATGCCGCGCTTTTCGGCGAGCTCGTTGACCGCGGTCGGATTGATGCGCGTGTCGATCGGCCCACCCATCAAGGTCATCGTTGGCGGCACATAGGGGTCATTGTCGGCTTCCATCAGCGCGACCGCGGCCAGCACCGGCACCGAGGGCTGGCATACGGCAACGATATTGGTCTCGCCGCCAAGGGCATGAAGAATGGAAATCACGTAGTCGATATAGTCGTCGAGATCGAACGGTCCTGCCGCAATCGGCACCATGCGCGCGTCCACCCACTCGGTGATGTAGACGTCATGGTTGGGCAGAAAGGCCTCGACCGTCCCGCGCAAGAGCGTAGCAAAATGGCCCGACATTGGCGCCACGATGAGCAGTTTCGGCTGCGGCCGGCGCGGCGAATGTTCGAAGGTGCGCTCGAAATGCAAGAGCTTGCAGAACGGCCGCTCCCAGACCGTCGAGACACGAACCGGCACGCGTTCACCGCCGACCATGGTCGAGTCGATGCGCCATTCCGGGCGGCCGTAACGCCGTGTCGAGCGCTCGAACAATTCGCAGGCCGCGGCGATCGATTTGCCGTATGTCGTGTAGGAGAGCGGGTTGATCGGGTTCTTGAAGAACAGGCGCGTCGCATCCGCCCAGGCCCGGGACGGGTTGAGGGCGGCATGGCTCATCTCGTAAAACCAATAAAGCGGCGTGGACACGAGGACGCCGTGGTCGCCGCCCGCTACGGCAGGCGCGCCGCCAAACTCTCCGATCGCCATCGATGAACCTTGCCCGGCTTGCTGCAGCGCAGCATTGTGAACGGCATATGTCGGATCGTCAATATACAACTCAAATTTTCCTTATTGGTTACGAACAGGAGTCGACGCCTTGCTGGCATTTACAACGCACATAGCGCCCATGCGGAGCGCGTCATGGTCGTTCGGACATTATTCACCGCTCTGCATCAGCGAACCGTGGCGGCGAGCGCTCTTGAGGAGCTTGAGGAAGCCGAATAATGCCGCGGCGAACAGCACCGCATTGAGCTCGAGCGCATCGATCATCAGGTCGGGGCGAAAGACCTTGTCGATCAGGAGCGCACGCATTCCTTCAAATACATAGGTAGGCGGCAATGCCCATGCCACTGGTTGCAGCCAGCCCGGCAATGTCGTCACCGGGTAGTAGACGCAGGTCAGCGGCATGAACAGGAACATGATCGACCAGGCGAGATTCTCAGCGCCCATGCCGTTGCGCAAAAGCAGGCCGGAGACAAAGATGCCGATCGCCCAGCTGGTCAGCATCAGGTTGAAAAAGAAAGCGACCAGCGCCAAGCCCAGGCCGTAGAGATTGAAGCCGAAGAAGGCAATGGCCAGCAGCGTGACCGGGATCAGCCCCACGGATAGTCGCACCACGCTCATCACCATCAGCGCCGCAATGAATTCGTGCGGGCGCAGCGGGCTCATCATCAGGTTGCCGATATTGCGCGACCACATTTCCTCGAGAAACGAGATCGAAAAGCCGAGCTGACCGCGAAACAGGATGTCCCACAGCAGGACCGCGCCGATAAACGTGCCTCCGGCACGGGCGAAGAATCCGGCATTGGTTGCGACGTAATATTGGAGAAAGCCCCAGGTCACCATCTGCACGGTTGGCCAATAAACGAGATCGATGAGGCGTGGCCAGGACGAGCGCAGGAGGTACCAGTAGCGCAGCATCATCGCCGCAATGCGCCGCAGCGAGCCGTGCGTCCATCCCCCAATTGCCGGCAGCGCCGCGCTGTCGACGCGATCGGTCATTGCGCCGCCTCCCGCTGAATGCCGCTGCCGCGCGCCACATCAAGAAACACTTCTTCGAGCGTGCGGCGGCCGTAGTGCGCCAAAAGTTTTGGCGGCGTATCGTCGTCCTCGATGCGACCGCGCTTCATGATGATCACACGCTCGCACAGCCGCTCGACCTCGAGCATGTTGTGGGAGGCGAGCAGCACGGTGGCGCGTCGCTCGCGGCAATAGCGCTCGAGATGGCCACGCACCCAATCGGCGGTGTCGGGATCAAGCGACGCGGTGGGTTCGTCGAGCAGCAACACGTCCGGATTGTTGATCAGCGCCTTGGCGAGCGCCACGCGGGTCTTCTGGCCGGCCGAAAGTTTTCCGGTCGGACGATCGAGCAGATCGGCAAGATCAAGCTGGCGTGCGAGCTCGGCAAGGCGTCCGCGCAGGTCCTCGACCCCGTACAGCATGCCGAACACGGTCAAGTTCTGACGGACGGTGAGCCGCATCGGCACTTCGACATAGGGGCTTTCGAAATTCATGCGATGCAGCACGCGATAGCGCTCTTTGGGCATTTCGGCCCCGAGCACGGTCACGCGGCCCGATGTGGGCAGAACCAGTCCCATAATGGTCGCGATGGTGGTGGTCTTGCCGGCGCCGTTGCCGCCGAGGAGCCCCGTCACCGAGCCCGGCTTCAGCGTGAACGAAATGCCGTCGACCGCCGCGACAGTCTTGTAGATTTTGACGAGGCGATCGACCGAAATCGGGGGTGGGCTTGCCAGCATCGCGCACATTTGGCGCGGCCAGGCGCCGGAGGCAAGGGGAACGAAGGCCAGCAATGGTGCAGGGCATGGCCGCTGTTCGCGCTCTGGTCTGCACGCATTGGAGATGGCAGAACCGCACCGGGGAGGGCCTCGACATATGAGCACTATCACGCTGGCACAGGCGGAGCGCATTATCGATGCGGCCATAGCGCTTGGCGCGGAGCTGAATTGCCGGCCGATCAGCGTCATCGTCGTCGAGCCCGGCTGCAAGGTGAAGGCCTTCAAAAAAGAGGATGGCGCGTCCATGATTCGCTTCGAAATGGCGTTTGGAAAAGCTTACGCCGCGCTCTCGCTCGGTCGCAGCTCGAAGCTCGTGCGCGAGCGCGCGGTGGAGCGGCCGATTTTCATGCGCTACCTGATCGCGGCGAGCGGCGAGCAGATATTTCCTGAGGGCGGCGGCATGCTGATCCGTGACGAGGCCGGCGAAGTGATCGGCGCGGTCGGCGTGACCGGCGATACCGAAGATCGCGACGAGGAGCTCGCGATTCACGGCATTCATGCAGCAGGGCTCAAGACGGACGAGGACTGCCGCGGCATGGGCCGGCGCATCGGTCTGCTACCGAAGCCATAGTTTTGCAGCCAACAAGAAAAGAGAAGATATGAAAATCGGGCTTTTTGATCATGTCGAGCACGGCCAGCGGCCGCTCGCCACTCTGTTTGACGAGCGGTTGCGCTTTATCGAGGCGGCCGACGCGGCGGGCTTTTATTGCCTGCATGTCGCCGAACATCATGCCACGCCGCTCAGCATGGTGCCGGTGCCCGGCGTCTATCTCGGCGCGGTGGCGCGGGCGACCAAGCGGATGCGGCTCGGGCCGCTGGTTTATCTTTTGCCGCTCTATTCGCCCCTGCGGCTGATCGAGGAAATCTGCATGCTCGATCATTTGAGCTCCGGGCGACTCGATGTCGGCGTCGGCCGCGGCGTCTCGCCCTATGAGCTGAAATTCCACAAGGTGGAGCACGACCAATCGCGCGACATCTTCATCGACGCGTTCAAATGCGTCAGCGCCGGTTTGATCACGGATAAGCTGAGCTACAGCGGCGTGCATTTCACTTACGAGAATGTGCCGATCGCGTTGCGCCCGCTGCAGCAGCCGCATCCGCCGTTCTGGTACGGCTCCTCCAACGAGATCGGCTCGACCTGGGCCGGCGAGCAGGGCCTGCACTTCGTCACGTTGGGACCGATGGCGACTGCCAAGGCCAATATCACAGCCTACAAGGCCGCGCTTGCCAAGCGCGGCGCGCCGGCGCAACCCAAGCCGGAATTTCCCGGCGGCGTGGCGATTGGCGTGCAGCGGCACATTTTCGTCGCCGACACGGATGCGCAGGCGCGTCGCTTCGGCAAGCCGGCGATGGACGTCCATCTCGCCCATCTGAACTGGCTGCGCACCATGCACGGCCAGAGTGGACCGACGTCGCGGCTCAATGTGCCGCGTGGCGCCGATTTCGAGGCTTGTGTCGCCGACCGCACGGTGATCGCCGGCTCGCCGCAGACCGTGCGCGCGGAGATCGAGCGGCAGGCCGAGGAGCTGGGAATCAATTATCTTTTGACGTATCTATTCCTCGGCACGATGTCGCTGCCCGAGGCGCTGCGCTCGCTGCAGCTTTTCAGCACCGAAGTGATGCCGCATCTGGCGAAGTTGTGACGCCGCACCGCGCATTGACGCGAAGATATTTTCGGGGCGGCCAGCAATGAGGAAGATCACTTTCCGGTTTCGTCGATCGCCCGCTTCTGATCCGCGCGCAGCGCGTCCGGATGCGGCATGGCGATGACGTTGTAGCCGGAATCGACGAAGTGGATTTCGCCGGTGACGCCGGTCGAGAGATCGGACAAAAGATAAAGCCCGGCGCCGCCGAGCTCGTCGAGCGTTACGCCGCGATGCAGCGGCGAATGACGCTGCTGGAAAGCGAACATCGTGCGCGCGTCGCCGATACCGGCGCCCGCCAAGGTGCGGATTGGGCCCGAGGAGATCGCATTGACGCGAATGGCGCTGCCACCGAAATCGACGGCAAGATAGCGGACCGAAGCTTCGAGCGCTGCCTTGGCGACGCCCATGGCGTTGTAATTCGGCATCGCCCGCTCTCCGCCATTATAGGTGAGCGTCAGCATGGCGCCGCCGTTCGGCATCATCGCGGCGGCGCGCTTGGCCACCTCGGTGAATGAGAAACACGAGATCAGCATGGTGCGCAGAAAATTCTCGCGCGTCGTGTCGGCATAGCGTCCGGTCAGCTGATTCTTGTCGGAAAACGCGATGGCATGGACCAAAAAATCGAGTGTGCCCCAGGTGCGGGCGAGTTCGGCAAAGACCGCGTCGACGGAAGCGATATCTTCCACATCGCATGGCAGCACCAGATCGGCATCGACCGACGCCGCGAGCGGCTTCACCCGCTTGCCGAGTGCGTCGCCCTGATAGGTGAAAGCAAGCTTGGCATCATGCGCGGCGAGCGTTCGGGCAATGCCCCAGGCGATCGAATGATCGTTGGCGACCCCCATGATCAGGCCGCGCTTTCCCTGCATCAGTCCCGGCATCAGGCGACCACCTTAGGCATCCACGTGCTTGAACACGACGGAGGCATTGGTGCCGCCAAAGCCGAACGAATTGGACAAGACGCAGCCGAGCCGCACATTGTCCTGGCGCGCGCGCGCGATGGGCATGTCGGCAAAGGCGGGATCGAGATTCTCGATATTGGCGCTTTCGCAGATGAAGCCCGAATTCATCATCAACAGCGAATAGATCGCCTCTTGCGCGCCGGCGGCGCCGAGCGAATGGCCGGTGAGCGATTTGGTCGCCGAAATCGGCGGACATTTCGCGCCGAACACTTCGCGGATCGCCTCGATCTCCTTGAGATCGCCGATCGGCGTCGAGGTCGCATGCGGATTGATGTAATCGACCGGCGGTTTGACGCCTTCGAGCGCCATTTTCATGCACCGCACAGCGCCTTCGCCCGAAGGCGCCACCATGTCGGCGCCATCGGAGGTCGCGCCATAACCGGCAACTTCGGCGTAAATCTTGGCGCCGCGCGCCTTGGCATGGTCGAGCTCTTCCAGCACCAGCACACCCGCGCCGCCCGCTATGACGAAGCCGTCACGGTCGGCATCATAGGCGCGCGAGGCTTTGTCCGGCGTCTGATTGAAGCTCGAGGACATCGCGCCCATGGCGTCGAACAGCACGGACAGCGTCCAGTCCAGTTCTTCGCAGCCGCCGGCAAAAATAATATCCTGCTTGCCCATTTGAATGGTCTCATAGGCATTGCCGATGCAATGGTTCGATGTCGCGCAGGCGGACGAGATCGAGTAGTTCACACCCTTGATCTTGAACCAGGTCGCAAGCGTGGCAGAGGCGGTGGAGGACATCGCCTTGGGCACTGCAAACGGCCCGACGCGCCTGGGACCCTTGCTGCGGGCGATGTCGGCGCTCTCGACGATGGTCCGCGTCGAGGGGCCGCCTGAGCCCATGATGATGCCGGTGCGCGGGTGCGAGATCTCGGCTTCTTCCAGTCCGGCATCGCGGATCGCCTGTTCCATGGCGACGTGATTCCAGGCGGCGCCGCCGCCGAGAAAGCGCATCGCCCGGCGATCGACGGCTTCGCCGGCATCAAGCGTCGGCGCGCCATGGACCTGGCAGCGAAAGCCGAGCTCGGCATATTTGTCGGCGCGCACAATGCCGGATTTTGCCTCGCGCAGCGACGCCAAGACTTCCTGCGTATTGTTGCCGATGGATGAGACGATGCCCATCCCGGTGACAACGACGCGTTTCATATGTCCCTCGTTTGATTGTCAGTTTGTGCATGACCCTATCCAACAGCGGCCCCGATTGGCGGGATCATGCTTGAGCGCGAGCTGATCAGGCTCCGCTCGGTTGGACCTCGGGATCGCGGAACAAACCGACCTTAAGATCAAGCGCGCGATAGATCACCGAGCCGTCGGCCGAGAGCCAGCCATCGGCGATGCCGAGCACGAGCTTCGAGCGCATCACACGCTTGATGTCGATGCCATAAACGATGTTCTTCATCGTCGGCAGCACTTGACCGGAAAATTTCAATTCGCCCATACCAAGCGCCCGGCCCTTGCCGGACGAGCCGAGCCAGCCGAGAAAGAAACCGAGCAGTTGCCACAGCGCATCGAGCCCCAGGCAGCCTGGCATGACCGGGTCGCCCTTGAAGTGGCAGGGAAAGAACCAGAGATCGGGCTTGAGGTCGAGCACCGCCCGCACCAGACCTTTGCCATATTGCCCGCCGACTTCGGCAATTTCGGAAATCCGATCAAACATGAGCATGGGCGGCAACGGCAGCTGCGGGCCCTCGCTAAAGAGCTCGCCTCGACCGCAGGCCAGCAGGTCCTCATAGTCGAAATTCGAACGCCGCTCCTGCATGCGTCACCAACTCCGCCGCTCTCGGGCGATCTCTTATTTACCTAACATATTGGGTGAATGCGGCAAAGCCATACCCGGCCCGCCACTGGCGCAGTGGACATTTCACCGCGCCGGGGGCAAAGCAGTGTCTGCCGCGCCCGGTGTCCACAGTTGCGGTAACGCCCGGCCGATGTATATAGTTTTGATTGCAAGAGCAATTGTCGGCCCCTCGCGCGGGCCATGGACGGAAGATGACAGAGACGCGTCGTGTCAATGCAGGCTTGGCGGCCGCCTTTGGGCCGATTTCGGCAACCGCGCGGCCTGGCGCGCTCCCTGCGCGGACCGATCATGCTGACCTGACGGGTTGTCCCTGGCATGACGTCAAGGCAAAGTTGCGGGACGTCGGCTTGCGTCCGACCCGTCAGCGCATGGCCCTGGGCTGGATCCTGTTCGCCAAGGGCGACCGGCATGTTACTGCGGAAATGCTCTACGAGGAGGCGACCCGCGCCAAGGTCCCGGTGTCGCTGGCGACGGTCTATAACACGCTCCATCAGTTCACCGAGGTCGGGTTGCTGCGGCAGGTCGCCGTCGACGGCTCCAAAGCCTATTTCGACACCAACAATTCCGAACACCACCATTTCTTCATCGAGGATCGAAACGATCTGTTGGATATTCCGACCTCCGACGTGATCGTCGGCAAGGCGCCGGTCCCGCCCGAGGGTTACGAGATCGCCCGCATCGATGTCGTGGTGCGGCTGCGGCGTAAGCAGGGCTGAGACAGTCATTCCGGCTACGAGAGCGGGAATACTCAACTGAAATTGGGCACCGACACTGCTTGGCGCCGGAGCTTCTCCGGCCCTGGCCGTAACGAGGGAGTGCGGGCTTTCGGAGCGCGGGCTTGCCGCTTTCTCGGCACCCCGCAATGACCAAGACTCACTCGATCTTCTCGTTTGGATAAACGCCCCACAGCTCGTTCTGCTCGATCCAGCCGTCAAAGCCGTCGCCGGAAATCTCGCACCAGATGCCATTGCAGTGCTTGACTGCGCCGAGCACGCCGACCTGCAAGCGCGCCGTGATGGTGCTTTTCTCGTCGGGCTTGGCGTAGAGCGGCGCCAGATCTGTCTTGGTCTTCAATTGCACCGACGCCATGCGCTTGCCGGAGAGCAGCGAGTGATAGACCCAGCCTTCCGAGCCGTCGCAATCGCGGATGCGGCGCCAGTTTTCGAACTCGGCGGTGATTTCGACCGGCCAGCCGACCCGAGTGTAGATCCACGACACGTCATGGTCCTTGTCCGGGCCGCCGCGCACGGTGACCCGGTCGGCCTTGAGGCTTACAAAGCGCGGAACCGGCAATCCGCTTGGTGTGCCGTCGGCACCGGCCCGCGCCGGCGTCGCCGCGGCGCAGGTCAATGCGAAGAGGAGCGCGATCGCGCCCCGCGTCAAAGCCATCGCCAGTTGTGCTGGTCGCAAATCCGTCACCAAGCGCCCGTCCCTGTCGTCAATGCAAAGCGCCGGGAACCCCGGCCCGCTTTGTGGGAGCGCGGCCATCTGGTAGAGAGATTTTCGAAAAACCGTCTCCCGATGCCAGTTTCGGCGAGCGGAGTTAATGACACCTGAACGGGAGGACGCGGCCGCAGCGCCGCTTCAAAACCCTGAATTTGCAAGCGGAATTGTAGCAGCTAGTATTTAGCCCTTCGCGCAAGAGGCCGCTCGATGGCATTGCCCAAAAAGCCGCTGGTCGTCGTCACCCGCCGGCTGCCGGACAGCATCGAAATGCGCATGCGCGAATTGTTCGATGCGCGGCTGAATTCCGATGACGTGCCGATGAGCCGCGACAAGCTCATCGAAGCGGTCAAGACCGCCGATGTGCTGGTGCCGACGGTGACCGATCACATCGACAAGTCGGTGCTCAGCCAAACCGGCGAGCGGCTGAAGCTGATCGCCAATTTCGGCAACGGCGTCGATAATATCGATGTGGCGACCGCGGTGCATCGCGGCATTACGGTCACCAATACGCCGGGCGTCCTCACCGAGGACACCGCCGACATGACCATGGCGCTCATCTTGGCGGTGCCGCGGCGCTTGGCCGAAGGCGCGCAAGTGCTCACCGGTGACCGCGAATGGAGCGGCTGGAGCCCGACCTGGATGCTCGGTCATCGCATTTGGGGCAAGCGGCTCGGCATTATCGGGCTCGGCCGGATCGGCCAAGCGGTGGCGCGCCGCGCGCAGGCCTTCGGGCTGAAGATCCACTATCACGACCGCCGCCGCGTCGCGCCGGCCATCGAAGAAGCGCTGCATGCCACATACTGGGAGAGCCTCGATCAGATGCTCGCCCGCATGGACATCATCTCCGTCAATTGTCCCCATACGCCGGCAACCTACCACCTGCTCTCGGCGCGCCGGCTCAAACTCATTCGTCCGGACGCCTATATCGTCAACACGGCACGCGGCGAGGTCATCGATGAGAATGCATTGGCGCGGCTGATCGAGGCCGAAGAGATTGCTGGAGCCGGTCTCGACGTGTTCGAGCACGAGCCCGCGGTCAGTCCCAAGCTCATCAAGCTCGCCCGCGCCGGCAAGGTCGTGCTGCTGCCGCATCTGGCCTCCGCGACGCTCGAGGGCCGCATCGATATGGGTGAGAAAGTGATTGTGAACATCAAGACGTTTCTCGACGGGCATCGGCCGCCCGATCGCGTTTTGCCTTCCATGCTTTGAGTGAAATTTTAATTTCGAGCGATGCGAAACATCAGAACAGCTCGCGCGCATCGCTTTTGCGCTTTTGCGCTCGCCTGCACGCTGCTGTGGCCCATTCTGGCGCGGGCGCAGGAGAGCAATCCCGAAATTCCGCCGGCCCAGGCCGTGCTTGCGCACAACGGCATGGTGGTGGCACAGGAGGCGCGCGCCGCGCGCATCGGCGCCGACATTCTGCAAAAAGGCGGCAATGCGGTGGATGCGGCGGTGGCGGTCGGCTTTGCCATGGCCGTCACTTATCCGCGCGCCGGCAATATCGGCGGCGGCGGCTTCATGCTGATTCACCTCGCCAACGGTGACGATAGCAGCATCGATTATCGCGAGACCGCGCCGGCGCGCATCAACGCCAAAAGCTTCCTCGACGCACAAGGCAATGCCGATCCGCAAAAATCGCGCGACTCCGCGCTTGCCATCGGCGTGCCGGGCACTGTCGCCGGCCTGGCGCTGGCCGAAGAGAGATACGGCTCCGGCCATTTCACGCTTGCCGAGTTGATGGCGCCGGCGATCGCCATGGCGCGCGATGGCATCACCTTTGGCGACGATCGCGCCGAGGCGCTGCCGAACGAGCGATTGCGGCTTGCGCGCTGGCCGGCGACACGAAAGATCTTCTTCAAGTCCGATGGCAGTCCTTTGTCCCCCGGTGATCGCTTCGTTCAAAGCGATCTCGCCGACACGCTGGAGGTTATCGCGCGCGAAGGGCCGGTCGGCTTCTACGAGGGCACAATCGCCGACGAGATCGCCGCCGCCGTGCAGGCGGCGGGCGGTGTGATGACGGCTGAAGATTTGCACGACTACCGCGCCATCGAACGCAAGCCGGTGCGCGGCACCTATCGCGGCTACGACATCGTGTCGATGCCGCCGCCGTCTTCCGGCGGCGTCGAGCTGATCGAGATGCTCAACATTCTCGAAGGATACGAGCTTGCCACCGCCGATCCGGCCGAAGAACTGCATCTGTTGGTCGAAGCGATGAAGCGGGCCTACGCCGACCGCACGCTGTTTCTTGGCGATCCGGACAAAGTGCAAAATCCGGTCGAGCGGCTGACGTCGAAAGATTACGCGGCGCTGTGGCGCGCGACCATCAATCTCGCGCGCGCCACCCCGGCGGGCGCCATCCGCGCCGGCGGGCAAGCGCAGGATGAAGGCCGCAACACCACGCATTTCTCCGTCGTCGACCATTTCGGCAATGCGGTCGCAAACACTTATACGCTCAATTTCAGTTATGGCGTCGGCTTGGTCGCCGAAGGCACCGGTGTTCTGCTCAACAACGAGCTCGACGATTTCGCCGCCAAGCCCGAATCGCCGAACGCCTATGGTCTGCTCGGCGCCGAGGCCAATGAGCCGGCGCCCGGCAAGCGGCCGCTCTCCTCGATGACGCCGACCATCGTGCTCAAGGACGGCAAGCCGTTTCTGATCACCGGCTCGCCGGGGGGCAGCCGCATTATCACCACTGTCCTGCAAATCGTGGTCGACGTGATCGATCGCGGCATGGATATCGCGAGCGCCGTTTCGGCGCCCCGCATTCATAATCAATGGATGCCCGATCAAGTCTATGCCGAGCCCGGGCTCGCGCCTGAACTCATCGACGCCTTGCAGGCGCGCGGCGACACGGTCGTGCCGACCCGGCCTTTCACCTCAGCCAATTCGATCATGATCACGCCCAAGGGTATCATCGGCGCCGCCGATCCGCGCACCCGCGGCGGCCTGGCGGCGGGCCAATGATCAAGTCTCCTCTGACGACGGGTTCGCCCGCAGCACGGTCGAAGCCAACAGCACGATGGCAAACCCGCACAGCGCAACCGGCGCCAGCCCGGCAAGCGGCGTGTGCGTCATATCCCAAAGCCAGCCGCCGACGACCGACAGCACCATGGCGATGCTGTAGCTGATCGTGAACATCCCGGCCGAGGTACGATGCACGTCGTCGGGCGCGCCGAGCACCGAGGGCAGGGCGAGCGCGAGAATCAGCGTCACGGCGGTGACAAAGCCGAGCAGGCCGGACCAGAACACGATCCAGAAACCGCTCATGGTCATCATGCCGATGACGCTGAGGATGGCGAGCCCGCCGGTGACCCGATAGGCCCACGGCTGCTTCACCAGGCGGCCGGCGAGACCGAGCATCACAAAGCTCGCCGGCAATTGACAGAAGTTGAGCGCGGTGAGCGAGGGGCCGATCAGATCGGCGCGGCCTGCCGCGGTGACATAATCCGGCAGGAACGCGTTGGTGACGAAATACATCGAATTGACGCCGCCCAGGATCAGGCCGAGCCGCCAGATCAAAGGCTGCCGCCAGTACGGCCACCAGCGGCGTCCCGCGATCGCCGTGGCATTGGTCGCGCCATTGCGCCGCGACAGACAGGCCGCGACCAGAGCTGCCGTCAAAAGGACGGGCAGCGACCAGACGACAAAATTTCCGCGCCAGCTGCCGCCGACCAGCGGCAGTACCAGCGGAATGGTCAGCGCGACCGCGAGCGTTTCGCCGATCAGAAGGCCATTGGTGTAGACCGCGGTGGCAAAGCCAATGCGCGCCGGAAACCAGGCGCGCACCAGAGGCGGCAGCGCCGGCTGCATGATCGACACGCCGGCCGCCATGACGATGGTCGCGGCGTAGAGCGAGATGGCGCTCGGATAGGCGGCGCGCGCCGCCGAGCCGAAGGCGTTGAGCAGCAGGCCGACGATCAGCGCCGGCACGGTGCCAAAGCGCGCAATCAAGAGCGCGCCCGGCACCGCGGCGATGGCGAACAGCATCGGCGGCAGGCTCGAGAGCCAGCCAATGTCGGTCTCGGACAGATTGAGATCCGCGTGCAACAGCGGCACGACCGGCGGCACCGCCAAGACAGTGAAGCGCAGACACGCCCCGGCGAGCCAGAGCAATGTCAGCAGGATGAAAGGTCGGCGAATGATGGCTCTCTTTCGCGCCGCTCTGGCGCTTGGCTTTTGGTTTTCGTCGGGCGTCTTCCTATGAACACTGCCTATAACGCATTCGCGCCGGAAAGCGAGCCGCCCGCGCTCGACGCGCGCGTCACGCGCGATCCCCTCTTGCAATCCGCGCATAGACCGCGCCCAGCGCCATCAGCATCGCGGTTGCCAAAAACACCGCGCGCATGCCGATATGGCCGCCGACAAAGCCGCCCATCAGCGGGCCGGCGACCTGGCCGGCGAACTGCGATGACGTCGCGAAGCCGAGCACCCGCCCGACGATTGCATCGGGAACGCTGTGGCGGATGATGCTGGTGACGCAGGGCATCAACCCGCCAAGCGCGAGCCCCAACAGAAAACGCAGCGCGACGAGCTGCCAGCCCGCGGTGACAAAGGCCTGCGGGATCAGCAGCAGCGCGGACACGACCAGCGCGCCGATGATCACCTGCCAATGGCCGACGCGATCGGCGAGCTTGCCGAGCCGGGACGCCGACAGAATGCTGCCGAGGGCCGCCGCCGACATCGCAAGCCCTGCAACCATGGTCACGCGCACGGGCTCGACGAGCTGACCGACATAGATCGTGATGATCGGCTCGATCGACATATTGGCGAACATCAAGAGCGTTCCCGTCGCCAGCATGGCGATGACCGGCCGCCTGTCGGGAATTTGCGACCAGCCAAGATCGGCGGACGTTTTTTTCGTCAGCGTCGTGCGCTTTTCCTCCTTGATCAGGAACGTGGTGCCGAGGAACGTGAGAAAGATCACGCCGCCGGCGATCCAGAACGTCGCGCGGATGCCGATGAGCGGCGGCAGCGCGCCGCCGATCAGCGGTCCGACCAGATTGCCCGCCATGATGCCCGAAGCGAGCATGCCGAGCGCCCAGCCGGAGCGCCGCTTCGGCGTCTGCGTCGCGACCAATATGGTCGAGCCCGAGGCATAGCCGCCGGCAAAACCCGCGAACAGGCGCAGGCCGACGAGCTCGAACACATTGTGCGCCATGCCCATCAGTGATTGCGCGATCGCCATGCCGAGGCTGGCGCGCACCAGCATCAGCTTGATGCCGTAACGGTCGGCGAGGCGGCCCCACAGCGGCGCAACCAGCGCCGCGGCAAAGAAAGTCCCGGCATAAGCCACGCCCGCCCACTCCGCGACCGCCGCCGGATCGCCAACACCGAGCTCGCCGACATAGAGCGGCAGAAACGGCAGGAGCAGCGTCATCGCGACAATGGTCGTGAACGAGCCGACCAGGCAAACGGCGAGATTTCTGCGCCAATATTTCTCTTCCTGCTCCATGCCTTCATATACCTCGATATCTCAGTGCGCGTGGAGCTCGCGCTGTTGCGGGCGGGTATTGCGTGTATCCGGGGGGCGCGCGGGCGCCGCCTCGCAACCCCGTATCCCGGGCGCAGCGCAGCACGGAGCGAATGCGCAGCGGTGCGCTGCCGACCCGGGACCGTCACAGGCTCCGCGCTCTTGGCACGCGCGCCGCTTGGGAAGACCCGGATCAGCGGTGCACCGCTCCGCTTCGCTGCGCGCTGCACCGCGTCCGGGGAACGCGAAGGCTTCAGCGCAGTCTGTAGAGCGCGTGCTGCCGGTTACGCGTATACGGCCGCACTTCCTTCGGCCAGCGGCCCGCTTCGCTCGCTCTCGCCCATTCCGGGCTGACGAGAACATGCGAACCGTCGATCTCGTAGACTGCGCTGTAACGCGGGCCGTTATGCGCCACCTTCTTTTCTTCGCCGCCCATGCTGAGCGCAAACGGCTCACCCTGCAGGCGCGCGACCGCATGCACGCCCGGCACTTTCAGGAGATTGGGCACATGCTCGGTATCGTAGACTTCGTTGAACAGGGCCTCCTTGTCCGGATCGACATCCATGGAGGCGACGAACAGATATTTGGATTTGATCGGCATTGGCGTTTTCCTTCCTTGGGCTCTTATTTATTTTCCCGGGCGCAGCGCGGAGCGAAGCGAAGTGATGCGCAGCAGACCGGGGATCGTCACGAACTCAGAGCAGGCCCGCGCGGAGCGTGCGAAGGTCCCGGATCTGCGGTGCATCACCATAGCGTGTCGAAGACGCGTGAACGCGCTTATGGTGCTGCACCGCGTCCGGGAAACGTCATGTTCATCCCCGCAGCGGCGACAGATCGATCGGGCCGTTGAATAGATCGCCGATCCGCGTCAGCGCTTGCTGCGCGCGCGCCTCGCTCCAGCCGCCGTGCCTGGCATTGAGCAGAAATTTCTGCTCGATGTCGGTGCGCGTAAGCGGCTCCTGCGCGCCGCCGCGCATATGCGGCTGGCGCTCTTCGACGACCGAACCGTCGCGCAGCGTGGCGCGGATATGGCCGGTGAAATTTTTCGGATAGGGATTTTGCGGATCGATCCGGTAGCGCACCTTGCTGGCGATCGCGAGCACGGCGGGATCCCTTACCGCCGCATCGGAGAAATCGCTCAATCCGACATTGCCGCGCAGGAAGCCGGCAGCAACGCAGTACGGCGTCGAGAATTTTCCGGCGTAGCCGTTGGCCGGGCGCTGCTTAAAGGCAAGCGGCTCCCACAGCCGATGCACGGTGCCCTCGCCGACATCGCAGATCATCTCGACAACGTCCTCGGCCTTGACGCGCTTGGCGAGCCGCCGCGCACAATCGATGTAGGGATGCGTCATGGTCCCGCAGGGATATGGCTTGAAGGCGAGCGTCTCGGCTAGCCAATGCGCGCCGAAGTCGCCGACCAGCGCGTCGTAATCGCCTTTGGTCGTATTGGCGAAGCCGTGAAACAAGCCGTGCACGCCTTCGAACACGGTGCGCGGCCCCAAGAAGCCCGCTCGGCCCAGGAGGGCCGCGCGGATGCCCGACTGCGCCGCCCAGCCGGCATGCAGCCGCTTGGTCCAGGCGCCTTCGGCGAGATATTCGATGATGCCGGACGCCAAGGAGCCGACAGTGCCAAGCGCATCGACCAATTGCCTTTCGTTGAGCTTGAGCGCGGCGCCGACGCTGGCGGCGGCGCCGACCGCGCCGAACACCGCGGTCGGGTGAAATCCGGCCTTGTGGGTCAGTGTCGGCGCAACCGTCGAGAGCCGGCACATGGTCTCGACGCCGACGGCGATGCCGAGCAGCGCAGCGTCGCCGGACAGCCCATGCCGCTCGCAGGCGGCGAGCACCGCCGGCACGATCACTGCGCCTGAGTGAACCGGACCGCCTTCGAACGTGTCGTCGAAATCTTCGCCGTGGATCGCGGTGCCGTTGACGAGCGCCGCCGCCGCGGTGCTCAAGGTGCGCGCATGGCCGATCGCCGTGCAGGGGCCGTCGTCCTCGCAGGCGGCGAGCGTTGATTTGACATAGTCCTCGTTGCGCGCAGTGACGGCGAGGCCGATCACGTCGATGACCAGCGCGATGCATTTGTCGCGCACGGCCCGCGGCAGCTTCGACGAATCAAGCGCGCAGATTTTCTGCGCCAGATGCTCGGCAACGGCGATTTGGGGCAGGTCAGATGCGGGCATGGCGGGGCTGGGCATGCGAAACAGCGCGGGTGCCGAGCGTTACGCCGAAATCGCGACTTTGCCCAGGGCGGCGCCGGCATGGTGAAAAGGTGATGAAGATCAGTAGCTTGTTACCGCTTTGACTGTGGCCGCAAATCCACAGGTCGGCGAAAATCCCGTTCCAAAGCGAGAAAATCATGCACTTTCATGCAGATCGTCCAGGGAAGCGCTGTATATTGGCGGCTCGGGGTGACGGAGATCATTATGAGAAAAATTCTTTGGCCCAGCGTTGCCGTATTCGCATTCGTCGGGGCTGCGAACGCAGCGGATTTGCCGCCGGCACCGCGCTATCCCATCAAGGCGCCGGCAGCCGTCGCCCCGGCCTGGGACTGGACCGGCTTTTATCTCGGCGGCTATTGGGGCAACTCGATCAATCAATCGAGCGCGCATACGCCTGGTGCAACCTTACCCGGAACCGGAACGAAAGCTGGCACGGTCGATCTCAATGATGGCGGCTGGACCGGCGGCGGCACCGTTGGCGCCAACTGGCAATTCGCCCCATCATGGCTTGTCGGCATTGAAGGCGACTTCGGCGAACTGGGCGGCAGGCGCCTATTCGGTGATTTCGATGACAGTACTCCCGCTAACCTCACCGCCGGCACCAAGAACAGTTGGTATGCTACCGCGCGTGGGCGCTTTGGCTACGTCACCGGCCCGGGAGTGATCTACGTTACCGGTGGTGCCGGTTGGGTGCACGTCACCGATACGTTCGGTGCTCCGGCCGGGCCAACGCAGAGCACAACCACTGCGATCGGCGCGGCGATTGGCGGCGGCATCGAAGTCAAGCTGTCGCGCAATTGGTCGGAGAAAACGGAATATCTCTATATCAATGGCGGCGGGGATCATACTTTCGCAGGAAATCCTCTTAGCCTTGGCGGAACGCCCGTGGTCTTCAATCACAACTACCAGATCATCAAGACCGGCTTGAATTACCGCTTCGACGGGGCGTGGGACGGCCTGCCGTTCTTCAACGGCGCGCCGATGCCCTCGCCGCACAATTGGAATGGCTTCTATGTCGGCGGCAATGCCGGCGTCGGCTCGTCCTTGATTCAAACAGCGGCACCGCTTGCGCCATACGTCGGCAACGAGGATGTCAATGGCGTCGGCTTCGTCGGCGGTGGGCAGATCGGTTACAATTATATGCTGTGGGACAAATATCTGCTCGGCGTTGAAGGTGACTTCAATGCCTTCTCAATGAGCCACGGTGTCACAGACTGGAACGATCCCGCAGTGACGTTCACTGAGAAGACGTCCTGGTACGCCACCATTCGCGGCCGCGTCGGCACCACGACCGGCCCGGCGCTGCTCTACTTTACCGGCGGCGTCGCCTTCGTGAATTTCCAGGATGGTATCGTGCCGAATCCGGCATTGGGCGTAACCGGTGGCATCAGCAGCAAGACCAGCGCCGGTTGGACCTTCGGCGGCGGCACCGAGCTGGCGCTCGACGCGCATTGGACAGCGAAGCTCGAGTCGCTCTACATCGATGCGGGCACCAGCACGCACCAGAGTTACACGCCGCCACCGCCGAGCTCAGTTCAGTTCAAGGAGCGCTTTGGCGTGGTGCGCGCCGGCCTGAACTACTCGTTCAACTGACGTAATCACGAACGAAATTAAAGCGGCCGGGCCCATCGCCCGGCCGCTTTGATTCTCGTGCTCCGTTTCCCGGGCGCAGCGCAGCCTCCATCCGCGTTTCCCGGGCGCAGCGCAGCACGAAGTGGTGCGCTGCCGACCCGGGACCGTCACAGGCTCAGCGCTTTTGGTACGCGCGCCGCGTGCGCAGACCCCGGAACAGCGGTGCACCGCTCCGCTGACGCTGCGCGCTGCACCGCGTCCGGGGAACGTCACTGCAATTGTTTCGCGGGCGCAGCGCAGCCTCCATCCGCGTTTCCCGGGCGCAGCGCAGCACGAAGTGGTGCGCTGCCGACCCGGGACCGTCACAGGCTCCGCGTCCCCTCTGCAGAGTTCGTGAAGACCCCGGAACAGCGGTGCACCGCTCCGCTGACGCTGCGCGCTGCACCGCGTCCGGGGAACGTCACTGCAATTGTTTCGCGGGCGCAGCGCAGCCTCCATCCGCGTTTCCCGGGCGCAGCGCAGCACGAAGTGGTGCGCTGCCGACCCGGGACCGTCCCAGGCTCCGCGTCCCCTCTGCAGAGTTCGTGAAGACCCCGGAACAGCGGTGCACCGCTTCGCTGACGCTGCGCGCTGCACCGCGTCCGGGGAACGCTCGATATTTATGGCGCTGCACCGCGTCCGGGGAATAAATGGCATTGGCGACGCTTCCGAACGCCTCGCGCGCGGTGCCTACCCTACGTGAGATCAATACTTCGCCGAGATCGGCAGTTGCTCCGCGGGGAACAGCGAGATCACGGTGTGGCCCTTGTCGGTGACCACGACCTCTTCCTCGATGCGGGCGGCGGAATAGCCGTCCTTGGCCGGGCAATAGGTCTCCAGCGCGAACACCATGCCTTCCTTGATCACGGTCGGGTGCTCCATCGACACCACGCGCGAGATGATCGGGCGCTCGTGCAGATTGAGGCCGAGCCCGTGGCCGAACTGCAGGCCGAAGGCGGCGAGCTCGTCGGGGAAGCCAAAGTCCGGCGCCTTCGGCCAGACGCTGCAGACCTTGTCGGTGGTGACGCCGGGCTTGATCAGGTCGATCGCCTTGTCGAGCCATTCGCGGCATTGCTTGTAGGCATCGAGCTGCGCCGGCGTGGCGCGCCCGACATTGAAGGTGCGGTAGTAGCAGGTGCGGTAGCCCATAAAGCTCTGCAGGATGTCGAAGAATACCTGATCGCCCGGGCGCACCATGCGGTCGGTGAAATTGTGCGGGTGCGGATTGCAGCGCTCGCCGGAAATGGCGTTGATCGCCTCGACGTCGTCGGAGCCGTGGCGATAGAGGAAGTCGTTGACCATGCCGACGATGTCGTTCTCGCGCACGCCGGGGCGCAGCTTCTCGTTGATCAGGTCATAGGCGCCGTCGACCATGGCGGCGGCGCGGTTCAAGAGCGCGATTTCGTCGGCGGATTTGACCTCGCGCGCTTCGAGCATGACCTGCTGGCAGTCCTTGACCTTGAGCCCGGCCTTTTCCAGCTCGAACAGCATCGGCGGCTCGATGATGTCGACGCCGAGCGGCATCCTGGCGAGGCCGAGGTCCTTGAGGATCGAGGCCATCTCCTCGGCATGATGCTTCATCAGGCCGAAGGCCGGATCGACAGTGCCGCGCAGGCCGACCAGGCCGGCCCGGCAGTTCTCGGGCTTCAGCCATGGCGAATAGAGCCGGTGATGCACGGCCGCCGAGCCGAAGTCCCACAGGATCGGATCGCCGCCGCGCGGCAACAGCGCGAAGCGCGAAAGCTTGTCGCGCGCCCATTCGCCGATCTTGGTCGAGGTGACGTAGCGGATATTGTTGTCGTCGAAGAGCAGCACCGCGCCGAGATCGGACGCCTCCAGCGCCGCTTGCGCCCGGCCGAGCCGGTAGCGATGCAGGCGGCGATAGTCGACGCGCTCCTCGAAGTCGACGCCCATGGTGCCGAGCACCGGCAGATGCCGGCCCCAGTTGTAGCGCGGGTTGATGTCCTCGGCGGTGATCTTGATCGGTTCGCGCTTTGTTATGTCGTCCATGGCAAACTCCTTGGGTCTCTCTTCTCACTATACCGCGTTTCCCGGGCGCAGCGCAGCCTCGTATCTGCGTTTCCCGGGCGCAGCGCAGCACCAAGTGGTGCGCTGCCGACCCGGGACCGTCACGGGCTCCGCGCTCTTGGCACGCGCGCCGCGTGCGCAGACCCCGGATCAGCGGTGCATCGCTCCGCTGACGCTGCGCGCTGCACCGCGTCCGGGGAACGTCACTGCAATTGTTTCCCGGGCGCAGCGCAGCACGAAGTGGTGCGCTGCCGACCCGGGACCGTCACGGGCTCCGCGCTCTTGGCACGCGCGCCGCGTGCGCAGACCCCGGATCAGCGGTGCATCACTTCGTGCTGCACCGCGTCCGGGGAACGCTTTATTTCGGCATCGGGATCGGCCCCATATCCTTCGGCACCTTGTAGCCCTTCTGCACCGCCGGACGTTGGGCGATGGCGCCATACCAGCGTTTGACGTTGGGATATTTGTTCAGATCCACCGTCTGCCATTCGAAGCGCGAGACCCAGGGCCAGATCGCGATATCGGCGATGGAATAGTCGTCGGCAACGTATTCGTGGGACGCGAGCCGCTTGTCGAGCACGGCGTAGAGCCGATGCGCCTCTTTCAGATAGCGCTCCTCGGCATAGGGCGCTTTGCCCGGATTGTATTTCACGAAATGATGCACCTGGCCGAACATCGGCCCCGGGCCGCCCATCTGCCACATCAGCCACTCGATGGTGCGATAGCGCGCCTCGCCGCTCTTGGGCAGAAGCTTTCCGGTCTTGTCGGCGAGATAGATCAGGATCGCGCCGGATTCCATCAGGCTCATGCCGGTGTCGCGATCGACGATCGCCGGAATGCGGTTGTTCGGGCTGATCTTCAGGAATTCCGGCTTGAACTGCTCGTCCTTGGAAATGTCGACCGGATGCACGGTATAGGGCAGGCCGAATTCCTCGAGCGCAATGGAGGCCTTGCGGCCGTTCGGTGTGGTCCAGGTGTAGAGATCGATCACGGGCGTTTCCTATGTTGAGTAAAAGCGATTTCGTCAGCGTCAGTGCGAGCTGTTTGCTCGGAAGCTGGATTGCTTCGTCGCTTCGCTCCTTGCAGGGCCGGCCTAGGCGGCGCTCTTTCTACCCCAAAGCCTCCCCGACGCGATATCGGCGCCGGCGCGCAGCGCCCTGAGCTTGAGCCAGACCACCGGCTCGATCACCCATTCGCGCTTGGTGAAGGTGCCGAAGCCGCAATCGGTCGAGGCGACGACGCGCTCGCGGTCGCCGACGGCGGCCACCGCCTCCTCGATCCGCCGCGCCACCACTTCGGGATGCTCGACGAAATTCGACGTGGTCTCGATGACGCCCGGAACGAGAATCATGTCTTTCGGGAACGGCACGCGTTTGAGCGCGGCATATTCATGCGCGTGGCGTGGATTGGAGAACTCGATCGACAGCGCCCCGACCTTGGCCCGGTAGAGCGCCGGAAGGATCTTTTCCAGCGCAATGTCGTGAATGTGCGGGCCTTCCCAGTTGCCGTAGCACACATGCAGCCGCACGCGCTCGCGCGGGATGCCCTCGATACCCTTGTTGATTGCCTCGACATGGCGCTCGCAGCGCTTGACGAAATCGGCGTCCGAGAGATCGCGGTACATCATGGTGCGGTCCATCGCCAGATCCGGCGCGTCGATCTGCAGCACCAGGCCCGCTTTGTAGATTGCCTGATATTCATTCTTCATCTCGCGCGCGATCGCATCGAGATAGGCGTCATGCGTCGGGTAGAACGCGTTGAGCATCGTCGTCGAAATGATGCCCGGCGACGGCGCAGTCATGAAACGCTCGGCGAAGGCGTTGAGCTCGTCGGCGATCCGGTTGAAGCCCGCGATCTCCTGGCTGATCGGCTCAAGATCACGGTAATGTATCTCGGCCTGCGCTTCGGGCGCGCCGTGCTGGCTCCGGGGCGAACTCGGGAAGCGGCGCAACAGATAGCTCACCAGCTCGGGAAATTCCTCGAATTCGCGGCCGCGGCGGCGCTTCGAGACGCCGGCGAAGCCGGTCATGCGCTGCGGCACATAGGTCTGAAAGCCGATGCGGCGCTGCTCGCCGTCATTGCCGATATCGATGCCGGCCTCGATTTGCTTTTGCACGACATGGCGGACCGCCTTGTCCATTTCCGCGGTCATGAGCTTTTCGTCATAGCCCTTGCCTTCCTCCTGCGCGATCAGAAGATCGCTCAGCGTCTCGTTACGCGGCAGGCTGCCGACATGGGTGGTGAGAATACGGTCACGGCTGAAAATCATCCGATCCACTCCGGCGCAAGCGCCATGGATGGCCCGGGCTTATCCCCTGCCATCCGTGACTTGAAGCATGCCTCCTTTTAAAGACATGGATGCCCGGCACAAGCTTGCGCTCGGGCCGGCGCGGAGGCCGAACCAGGGGCCGGCATGACGCTCCTAATTTGACGCGACATGCGCGCCGTTGCGGCAAAATTTCCGCGCCGGCATAATAGGTTGCAGTGGGCAGACAGTGGGCAACAGACCCGCAGAGCCCCAAGGGGAACGCCACGATGAATGCCGCTTCACACATGGCGAGCGCCATCCCGCGCGATTACAATTTCGCCGCCGACATCCTCAAGCGCAATTTCGACGCCGGTCGCGCCAACAAGATTGCCTATGTCGATCATCGCGGCAAATACACCTACGGTGATCTTGCCGCGCGCGTCGAACGCTTCGGTCATGTGCTGCGCTCGCTCGGCATCCGGCGCGAAGAGCGCATCCTGATCTGCCTCCTCGACACGATCGACTGGCCGACCGCCTTCCTCGGCGCCATCAAGGCCGGCGTCGTCCCGGTGCCGGTCAATACGCTGATGACCGAGGACGATTATCGCTTCATGCTCAAGGACAGCCGGGCGCGCCTTCTGGTCGTATCCGAGCCGCTCTACGGCAGATTTGCGCAAGCACTCGGCGAGAGCGAGGACCTCGCGCATGTGATCGTCTCGGGCGGCGAGCCGCACGGCCACTTATCGTTCGACGATGCCTTGGCCACGGCCAATATGGAGGAATTCACCGCGGCGACCAGCCGCGACGACATGTGCTTCTGGCTCTACACGTCCGGCTCGACCGGTAGGCCCAAGGGCGCGGTGCATACCCATGCCGATCTGAAGCTCACCGATGATCTCTATGCCGGACCGCTTCTCGGCATTACCGAAAACGACGTCTGCTATTCGGTGGCGAAGCTGTTCTTCGCTTACGGGCTCGGCAATGCGCTGACCTTTCCGATGTCGGCCGGCGCGACGACGATCTTGCTCGCGCAGCGGCCGACGCCGGATGCCGTGGCCGAGCTTTTGACGCAGCATCGGGTCACCGTGTTCTACGCCGTGCCGACCTTCTATGCGGCGTTTCTCGCAAGCCCCGCGGCGCCGGAGCGCGCCGCGCTGAAATTGCGGCGCTGTGTCTCCGCCGGCGAGGCGCTGCCGCCCGAGATCGGGCGCCGCTGGCGCGAGCGCTACGGCGTCGACATCCTCGACGGGCTCGGCTCGACCGAGATGCTCCATATCTTTTTGTCGAACCGGCCCGGCGCGGTGAAATACGGCACCAGCGGCAAGCCGGTGCCGGGCTATGATATCCGCCTGGTCGACGACGACGGCAAGGTGATCACCACGCGCGGCGAGATGGGCGAATTGCAGGTGCGCGGCCCGACCAGCGCGATCATGTACTGGAATAATCGCGAGCAGTCGCGCGCCACCTTTCTGGGCGAGTGGACCCGCTCGGGCGACAAATATGTCGAGGACGAGGACGGCTACTACGTCTACTGCGGCCGCCGCGACGACATGATGAAAGTCTCCGGCATGTATGTCTCGCCGTTCGAGGTCGAGGGCGTGCTGCAAAGCCACCCCGACGTGCTGGAAGCCGCGGTGGTCGGCTGGCCCGATACCGATGCGCTGATCAAGCCCAAGGCCTTTGTCGTGCTCAAATCGCCGGACAAGGCGTGCGATGAATTCGCGCAAAAGCTTCAGGACGAATGCCGGCGGAAACTCGCGCTCTACAAATATCCGCGCTGGATCGAATTCCGCAGCGAGTTGCCGAAGACCGCGACGGGAAAGATTCAGCGCTTCAAGCTGCGCGCGGAGGCGGAACGGCGGTGAAGCCGCCGTCAATCGGCGTGCTGAGGCGGCTGCAACCCTTGGAGGAGGCGGCGGAGGCGGCGCCCAGGTCCCCGTCCCGGCGAAATCGGCGCTTGCCGATTTCGCATTTTGTGTTCGTGGCCCGGTCGGCAAAAGCCGACTTGGTTTGCTCGCTGCGCTCGCATCTCGAGGTGGCCGACCGCGCTCTGTCAAAACTCCTGCCAGCCCGGCTCCTCTTTCAGCGCGGTGGCAATAGTCGTTTGCATGCGCGCCACCGGATTGGGAAGCGGCCGTGAGCCGTTCAGACGCGGCTTCGCCGCGCTTGGCTTCGCCGCCTCGACAGGCGATTTGATCCTCCTGGTTTCCGCCGGTGGGGCGGAACCATCGGCGTGGCGGGCGGGCGGTGCCGCCTTGTCGCTTGTCTGCTCGGCAAGCGCAGCATCGATCCTGAACGCGGCAATGCGCCGGTCCATGGCGCTCGCTTGATGCTCCAGCGCCTTGGCGGTCGCGGCGTTTTCCTCGACCAGCGCGGAGTTCTGCTGGGTGACCTCGTCCATCTGCGACAGCGCCTTGCCGACCTGCTCGATGCCGCTCGCCTGTTCGGCGCTGGCGCTCGCGATATCAGCGACGATGGCGGCGACTTGCTTGATGGATTCGACGATGCCGTTGAGCGATTCGCCCGCCCGGTTGACGAGCTCCACGCCCTCTTTGACCTGATCGTTCGAGTTGGTGATCAGGTCCTTGATGTCCTTGGCGGCCTGCGACGAGCGCTGCGCCAGGGTGCGCACCTCGGAGGCCACGACTGCGAAGCCGCGGCCCGCTTCACCGGCCCGCGCCGCTTCGACCGCGGCATTGAGCGCGAGCAGATTGGTCTGCCGCGCGATCTCGTCGATCACTCCGATGATGTCGGAAATCTTGCGTGACGACTCCTCGATCCGCGCCATGGCCTCGACCGCCCGGGTGACGACCTGACCGCCGTGCTCCGCCGCCTCGCGGGTCGACGCGGCGGACTGGTTGGCGAGCTGCGCGTTCTCGGCATTCTTCCTCACGGTGGCCGAGATCTCCTCCATGGAGGCGGAAGTCTCCTCAAGGCTTGCCGCCTGCTCCTCCGTGCGCTGCGACAGATCGGTGGTGCTGGTGGAGATTTCCGCCGAGGCGTTGGTGACTTCGCGTGCCGAAGCCTTGATCTCGGCAATGGTCGCGCCGATCCGCTCCGCCGTCTTGTTGGCGTTGTCTTTGAGCCGCGCGAAATTACCACGGTATTCCGCGGTGATGCGCTCGGTCAGATTGCCTTCGGCGAGCGCATTGAGCACGCGCATGAGATCATCAAGCGCGGTCGCGACGTTCTCGCACAGCGAATTGATGGCAGTGCCGATGTTGAAGATCAGGCCGGTCTTGCCGGTCAGGTCGACGCGCTGCGAGAAATCGCCCGCCACCGCCGCCTGCACGATGCCGCCGACCGCGGCCTCGAACTCGCTGGCCATTTTCTGCATCGCCGCCTCGCGCTCCGCCGCGGCGCGCGCCTCGTTTTCCTTCTGCTCCGCTTCCATCTTCTCGATGCGGATGAGATTCTGTTTGAAAGTCTGAGCCGCGCGAGCATTGTCGCCGACCTCGTCGCGATAGTCGGCGAAGGGAATCTCCACGGCCTTGTTGCCATTGGCGAGCTCGGTGAGCACTTGCGAGACCTTGCCGAGCGGCTTGGCGATGCCGTATTGGCCGATCAGGTAGCCGAGCATCAGGCCGAAGACGACGCCGAGCGCCGAGCCGATCATCAGCAGGCGCGATGTCGTCTGGTATTGGTCGGCGGCCGATGCCTGAAGCTCTTCGAGCCGCTGTTGCAGACGGTTGCCGATGGCGTGGATGCTTGCTTGCAGCTTTTCCGCCGCCGCCTTGCCGGTGAGTGCAGCGTCGCGCAGCTGTTCGGTCTGTGCGCTGATTTGCATGGTCTGCGCTTCGGTGGCGAGACGGAAGGTGTTGTCCAGGCCCTTGCGATATTCCTTGAAAGCCTGCTCGACCGCGGGCAGCATAGTCTTGATCTGCTCGTCCGAAATTCGCCTCAAGTCTTCGAGCCGTTGTTGAAACAGCTTGACTTGCTCGTCGGCGATCTTGCGCGCCTCGTTGCGATTCTCAGGGCGCGGGTCCAAGGCGGCGCGAAACTCGGTACGATTAAGCGTAATGACGCTCTGGTTTGCTTGTGAGGATTCGCGAAGCCGTTCCGCCGCAACATTCATGCTCTCGGCGTCCGCATTCAGCGTCGCAAGCGAGGTGATGCCGAGCCAGGCCAGCGCGATCGTGATCGCCGACAGCGAGACAACGATGGTCAGTATTTTTGTGAGGACACGAAAGCGGCCAAGGAAGGACATGGATTTTCTCCGAGGAGGCAGGGGCTACAGGCAAGCGGCAGGCGGGTCACATCCGGGCGGGCAGGGCGCCATTTACTACGCGGCCAGCACGTCGCTGTGGTCGGCGTCGCCAAGCGCGAGCAGATTGCGCAGATCGATCAGCGCTATCATCGTGCCCTCAAGCGTGACCAGGCCGGACAGGAAAGTCGCGCCGGAGGCCTGGCTGGCGCGGGGCACCGGCTGAATTCTGCTCGTCTCGAACGAGACGATGTCGAGCACGCGATCGGCCAAGAGCCCGACCTGGCGCCCGTCGATTTGCACCACAATGATGATATGGGTCGGGGTGCATTCGGTGAGGCCCGCGCCGAATCGGCAGCGCAGATCGATGACCGGCACCATGACGCCGCGCAGATTGAGCACGCCGCTCACATAGTCCGGCTGTTTCGGCAGACGCGTGACATTCGACCATTCCTTGATCTCGCGCACCGACATGATGTCGACGCCGTACTGCTCCTGGCCGATGGCGAAACTGATGAACTCGGACCGACCGGCCGATGCATCGGAGCCAGGGTCTGGGCTGGGACGGATGGAATCGGCGGACGGATCGGAAGCGCGGCTCATCCGAGGGCTCTCCTACGCAGCCTCGCGTGGGGCAACAAAAAGGCGACTCGTCAAATTTTGCCGAAACTTGTTACATTAATCTTAACTCGTCTTGCCAGGAGGGGTCCGCATGAGCAAAACATTCGCGACGACGGCAAGTCTTCTTGGGCGCGTCAAGCGCACCCGCAACGATTCACAAAATCAGAAAGTGAAATTCGCGGTCGCATCCATGCGAATGCTTGCGCGCCGCGCACTGCAGGCAGCGCGGCGGCATGACGGCGCGGCCGCGCCTGCGACCGGCGTGTTGCGCGCTCAGTCGAGCCTGATGTTTGCCGCCCTGATCACCGGCGCCCAGCGCGCGACCTCGGCATTGATGACGGCGCGGAATTGCGCCGGCGAATTGCCGACCGGCTCCATGAATTGGGCCGCGAGCTTGTCGCGAATCGCAGGTGCATGAATCGCCTCCACCACGTCCTTGTTGATCTTGACGACGAGGTCGGGCGCCGTCTTGCCCGGCGCGATCAGTCCCATCCAGGCGTCGGCTTCGACGTCGATACCGGATTCCTTGAGCGTCGGCAGATCGGGCAGATAGGGCGAGCGCTTTCCAAGCGACACCGCCAGCATCTTGACCTTGCCGTCCTTGCCGAGCGGCACCACGGAGGCTGCCGGCAGGCAGGCCATCTGCACGTCGTTGCGCAGCACCGCCGTCATGGCTTGCGGCGAACTCTGATAGGGCACGTGGACGATCTGCGCGCCGCTTTTGAGCGCGATCGCCTCCATTGCCAGATGCGACAGCGATCCATTGCCGATCGAGCCGAATGAATACTTGCCGGGATCACGCTTGAGGCGTGCGACGAGGTCACTGACGCTGCCGACATTCAGGCTCGGATTGACTGCGAGCACGCTCGGCATGGTGACCAGCTGGGTCACCGCGGCGATATCCCGTTTTGGATCGTACGGAAGCGAGGGAAACAGGAGCGTGTTGATGGCGAGCGGCCCGCCGATGCTGACCCCGATGGCCGTGCCGTCGGGTTCCGCCTTGGCGACCATGTCGGTGCCAATATCGCCGCTGGCGCCCGGCTTGTTCTCGACCACGAAAGCGGAGCCCGGATATTTCTGCTGCAGGCTGTCGGCGATGAGGCGGGCCACGACATCGGGCGTCGAGCCCGGGCCGAACGGCACGATAATGCGCACGGTCTTGGCCGGCCAGCTTTGCGCAACGGCGGGCATGGTCGCAGGCAGCACCGCCGCGAGCAGCAATCCGATAGAGAGACCAAGCCTTTTCATGTTTCCATCCCGAGAAAGACGCCGTTACGCCTAAGCGTCTGTTGCAATTGTTTCACATCGATATCCGCCGGATCGGCGCGCGACGCAAGCGCCAGATGCGCACCGGTCGCCGCCGCCTCGCCCATGACAAAACAGGCGCCGGAGACGCGCGCGGCCGATTGGCCTTCGTGCGTCATCGAGGCGCAGCGGCCGGCGACCAGGAGATTCTTGATCTTGAGCGGCAGCAGCATGCGGTAGGGCAGGTGATTGAAGCCGCGCGAGGCCGGAATCTCCGGCCATTCCCAGCGCACATCGCCCGCCACATGCGCTTCGATCGGCCAGCCATTGACGCCGATCGTGTCGTCGAAGCTGGCGCAGGTGAGCACGTCCGCGCGGCCGAGCGCATAGCGGCCGGTCACGCGGCGGGTCTCGCGAATGCCGAGCTGCGCCGGGATGTCGACGATATAGGAATCGGCAAAGCCCGGCGCGTTCGCCTTCAGAAATTCAAAGAACATTAGCGCCTGCCGGCGCCCCTCGATCTCACCGGCGCTGAGCTGACGCGCGTCCGTGCCGTCGATGGCGCGGCCATTGCCAGTCTTGAGCTGCGTGACATTCACCCGCCATTCAGTCGCATGCTTCATCGGGCGCACGATCGCGCCCTTGCGCGGAAAGCGCATGCCGCGCGTCTCCGCTTCTTCCATGAGCGCCGGAATACTCTTCCACGCTTCGCCGGCGGCGTTTGGATCGACGCCGTTTACGCGAAACATCATGGTCGGATAGAGCAGATTGCCTTCCGCATCGCCAATCTCGGATGGCGCGCCGGCAAAATGCGCCAGATCGCCGTCGCCCGAGCAGTCGATGAACATCTGGGCGCGTACCGCCATGCGGCCGGATTTCGTCTCGATCAGGATGGCGATGACGCGGTCGTCCTCGACGATCGCGCTGGCGGCGAGCGCGTGGAACAGCACATCCACCTTGCGGGCGGCGAGCAGATCGTCGGCGGCACATTTATAGGCCGCGGTATCGTAGGCCTGCGCCTTGGTCTTGCCGAAGATCAGATGTGGTTCGTTGAGCCCGCCGAGCGCGTCGATCCGCGCCAGCAATTCGTCGGCGACGCCGTGCACGACCTGGCGAATGTCGCCGTGCACATTGGCGTGCAGGCCGCAGAAATTCGTCACGCCCGCGGCCGTGCCCATGCCGCCGAGAAAACCGTAGCGCTCAACCAGCAGCGTTTTGCGCGAGAGCGCGCCAGCCGCGGCGGCGGCCGCAATGCCGGCCGGCCCGCCGCCGAGGACGACGATCTCGTATTCGCCGAAAATCGGCGTCTGCCGCGCCGGCTCGGTGATGCTGGACAACCAAAGACGCTCCTGGCTCAACTCGCTCTATAGCGGCTGCGCGACGCCGTCCACCACCAGCAAATTGCGGCGTAAGCCCGCGTCGCGACAGGCCAGCGCCTGCGCATATTCGGGCGAGCGGTACCATTTGCGCGCGGTCTCGCGGTCGGGAAATTCGGCGATCACCAGCATGCGCGGCGACCAGGTGCCTTCCAGCACCTCGATCGCGCCGCCGCGCACCAGATAGCGGCCGCCGTATTGGGCGATCGTCGGCGCCGCGCGGGTGCGGTATTCCTCCATGGCCTTTTGGTCTTTCACGGTCACGTCAGAAACGATGTAAGCAGGCATGGTATTTCCGGTGTTGTGACGGGATCGCATTGAACTATGCCGTCGTCTCGCGGTTGCAATGGCAAGAAGCGTGGCGGCCGGGCGCCGGATCGCCTATATGCCTTGCGTTTGCGGTTGTCGGGTATTAGGACGGCGTACCGCAAATGGGCCGCGGTAGCTCAGCCGGTAGAGCAACGCATTCGTAATGCGTGGGTCGGGGGTTCGAATCCCTTCCGCGGCACCAGCCTCACATGGGTCCGGCCCGGAGACATGGGTGACAGAACGTACCTAAGAACAGAACGTACCTAAGACACGGGTGACAACCTGGTGCCGAACGGGTTGTCGATGGGTTGCAGGGTCTTCTGCTCGAGGTCGAAGTATCCGAGATCGTAGCGCATGAAGCTGACGAGCCAAATCCGGTCGTTGGTTTGTTTGATGCCCACCGTCCGGCCGGCGACACTTGGCTCAGATCAATTGAGCCCTTCCAGACCCTTCGCATTGTAACGCGTGAGAGTTTTGCAGCCGGTCTTGCGGGAGATGCCGAACTTCCGCGCCTGAAAGCGCGGAGCCTGTGACGGTCCCGGGTCGGCAGCGCGCCACTGCGCATTCGCTGCGTGCTGCGCTGCGCCCGGGATACGCGGATCGATGCTGCGCTGCGCCCGGGAAACGCGGATCGATACTGCGCTGCGCTCGGAAAACAAACAATGTGACGTTCCCCGGACGCGGTGCAGCGTGGAGCGAAGCGAAACGGTGCACCGCTGATCCGGGGCCTTCCCAAGCGTGGCGCTGGGCAGGTTCGAGCCTGTGACGGTCCCGGGTCTGCAGCGCACCACTGCGCATTCGCTGCGTGCTGCGCTGCGCCCGGGAAACGCAGATTACGGCGCTGCGCCCGGGAAACGCGAATCGATGCTGCGCTGCGCCCGGGAAACGCAGATACGGCGCTGCGCTGCGCCCGGGATTACACGACAATCGTGATGTCACCGCGGTGTTGACAATGGTCACTGGTTGCGTTACATGAGCCGCCAATCCCGCTCGCCAAAGGGCCTGCGCCGAAGGCATGTCGGCGCGGGGAGCGGGAGGGCGGTGCCCGCGGGCGGCGTTGCAACCCGCTCCCGGGCGGCTTCGGGCATCAGAA